>Ga0116231_10000050_pt1 | contig 120315 bp, 89 predicted proteins | sample S1TSphgellanicum_2_FD_89695 | JGI IMG/M metagenome (GOLD analysis project Ga0116231, IMG submission 89695) | Host-associated microbial communities from peat moss isolated from Minnesota, USA - S1T2_Fd - Sphagnum magellanicum MG | ecosystem: Host-associated > Plants > Peat moss > Unclassified...
CACTGGATCCCTCACCTCAGCGTAGCGCTCGACTGGGTCAATATTCACCTCAAGGACCCCATAACCTCGCTGTCGCTTACCCAGGTGATGGACGCCTGTTATGACGCTCCCGTCTACCCGAACCCGTTCTGCAACCTCTTCACGCGCAACAGTGCGGGGCAGATCACCGGGTATTCCCTGCCTCTGGAAAACCTCGGCGCCGAGCTCTTCTCCGGCGCTCAGCTCGATACGACCTATGCGATCGATGTGGCTAAGATCCCCTTTGTCTCTCATCTCGGACTTAGGCCCGACGGCCAGTACGGCAGCCTGACCTTCGACCTCAGCGGCTTCTTCGAAAACGAGCATAACGAACAGATCCTGGGCGTTATCACCAAACTCCGCGGCGACATCGGCGATCCCAAATGGAAGGCGAACGGAAGCGTTCGTTACCGCCTTGGGCCGTTCATGGTCTATCTGAACGGCCGCTGGGTCGACGGGGGCTATTCTAACGTTGAGCTCCAGCGCAGCTCGCAACAGCTGTTCAGCATAGGCCCCTACTGGGTCTGGAACGGCGCCGTCTCCTACGACATCACTCAGAAGATCACGGCCGAGCTCAGCATCAACGACCTGTTCAACCAGGGGCCGCCGAAGAACGCCTATACTTTGGGCGGCAACAGCGCGCTCGCGACTTATGACTACTTCGGTCAAGCCTTCGTCTTGAAATTGAAGGCTCGCTTCTAGGCGTCGCTGATCCCTGCGCCTAGCGGTGGAGGCGGTGCGCGCCGCCTCCACCGACCCCCTTCCCCGCCCCGTTCAAGGGTCAGGGTGAGCCGCTTCAACTGGGCCTCGGCGGGTCAGGGTCTGAGACGCTTGGGGTTTTGGTGCGGCGAACGGATTGATGTCGGTCCGGCGCGCTCCGGTGATAGGAGGTTCCAAGACGTGCCGACCCAGTTGTTGTCCCTGGCTTTCGCCACTGCCTCCAACCCTTCGGCGCCTGTCCGCACCGCGCAGGCGGGCCCCTCCCCCATCCTCAAGGCCAAGGCCGAGTTCAACCTGAGGCGCGCCCAAGATCCGGCGGTCCGACACGACCGCCGCCTCCCGAGGGCCGACGCTGCGCCGGCCAGGTTTGCCAGGCCAGTTTCGCCCCATACGCTACTGCGCGCTGCCGCATGCGCGGCCACATGAAGGGAAGGCGTCCATGAAAGCCCTGTTCAGCCTGTTCAGTCTGCTCCTGGCGCTTAACCTAGCCGCGCCGCCCGCACGCGCGGCCGACGGGGACCGGCACATGTTCGTCATCGAAAATTTCAGGCTCGAGGACGGGACGGTCCTGCCGAAGGCGATCGTCATGTATGGCGCCTACGGCGCCTTGAATCCGGCCAAGGACAATATCGTACTGTTGCCGTCGCACTATATGGCCGACAGTCACGGATACGAGTGGCTGATCGGACCCGGCAAGGCGCTCGATCCGGCCAAATACTTCTGCGTGACCACCGAATTGTTCGGCAACGCAAAATCCTCTTCGCCGTCCAATACGCCAGAACCCTTCCATGGGCCGCGCTTTCCGGTGACAAGCATCCGCGACAATGTCGAAGCGGTGCGCCAGCTTTTAGCGCACGAATTCGGGGTCGCTCACGTCCGCGCCATCATCGGTTTTTCCATGGGCGGTCAGCAAGCCTTCCAATGGGCGGTCAGCCATCCGGATTTCGCAGACCGCATTGTTGTCACCTCGGCCACAGCCAAGACCTGGCCGCATGGAATCATGCGGCTTGAGAGCCAGATCGCTGCGATCGAGGCGGATCCGACATTCAATGGCGGCGACTACACCGAGGAGCCTAAGCGGGGATTGTCGGCATTCGGCATGGTTTGGGGGCCCTGGCTCTACTCCCAAGAGTGGTGGCGCAAGGAGCTCTGGCGCACTGGAGCGCCCAACACGACGCTCGAACAAGCGATCGATCGCTTTCGGAATAACTTCATTCCGGGCGCCGACGCCAACAATCTCATCTTGCAGATGCGTACCTGGGAAAGGCACGACGTCGGCACGACGCCTGGCTTCGGCGGCGACATCGCCAAGGCTTTGGGATCGATCAGGGTCCCGCTGCTATACATGCCCTCAGCGACCGACCTCTACTTCCCCCTCGAGGACGCCCAATATGAGGCTGGGTTTATGAAGACGGTGACGCTAAAGCCCATCCCCTCGCTCTGGGGACATACCGCTGGAGCCGCCAGCAATCCTGAAGACGCCAAGTTCCTCAACGACGCCATCGGCGCATTCCTGGCCGCCGATCCAAGGCCGATGGGCGGATGACGTGCTGCCGGCCCGCGGCCCCCTCCCCACTGACGCGACCGAGGAGTTTCACATGAAGATCATGCTCTCATGCGCCATTATGGCCTCAGTCTGCCTCTTGTCTGGGCCCGTCGCCGCTAAAGCCTATGATCCGGTGGAAAAATCGATCGCCGAGCTTAAGGCGGCCCTGGCCTCAGGCCAGACGACGTCTGTCGAGCTGGTCAAGGCTTATGAGGCCCGGATTCGTAGGCTCAACCCCAAGCTTCACGCCGTGATCGCAGTAAACCCGGACGCCCTCAAGCTCGCCGCCGCGTCGGACGCGGCGCGCAAGTCCGGCCGGCCGCTCAGGCCGCTCGAGGGGATCCCCGTCATCATCAAGGACAACATCGAATCTGCTGACCCGATGGCGACGACCGCCGGCTCCCTCGCTCTGGCGCACAACATCACCCATCGGGACGCGCCGCTCACGGCGGGCCTGCGCCGTGCGGGCGCAATCATTCTTGCGAAGACCAATCTGTCGGAATGGGCCAACATCCGTTCCAGCCACTCGATCTCAGGCTGGAGCGGGGTCGGCGGGCAGACCCGCAACCCCTACGCCCTGGATCGCAACACCTGCGGCTCAAGCTCTGGCTCGGGCGCAGGCGCCGCCGCGAGCCTCGCCGCCGCCGCCATCGGTACAGAGACGGATGGCTCGGTCACCTGTCCTGCGGCGATCAACGGGCTGGTCGGCCTTAAGCCCACCGTCGGGATGGTCTCTCGAACCCATGTCGTGCCGATCAGCCATAGCCAGGACACGGCCGGACCGATGACCCGCAGCGTCGCCGACGCGGCGGCGTTGATGAACGCCATCGCAGGCTCAGACCCCGCCGACCCGGCCACAGCCCTGGCTGACGCCAAGAAGGTCGACTTTCTGAAGTCCCTGCAACCCGGCGCCCTCAAGGGCGTACGAATCGGCGTCCTGCGTTTCGCATCGACCTTCCATCCGGCGACGGAGCAGGTCTTCAAATCGGCGCTCGCCGTCCTTGAAGCGGCCGGCGCGACCCTGGTCGAGATTAAAGAACCGCCGGCAAATCATGATCTCAGCATGGAGCACCAGATCATGATGACGGAGCTGAAGGCGGATTTGAACGCCTACCTGGCGACGACCTCTCCCGCGCAGGTTCCGAGCCGCACCCTCGCTGACCTGATCGCCTTCGACCGGGCCCATGCGGCCGAAGAGATGCCCTGGTTTGGCCAGGAACAGTTCGAGACGGCCGAGAAGACCAAGGGGCTCAGCGACCCGGACTACCTCAAGGCTGAAGCGGACGCACGACGCATCGCCGGGCCGGAGGGGATCGACAAGCTCCTCGCCGACTACAAGGTTTCAGCGCTGGTCGCACCGACCCTCGGTCCCTCCTGGCTGATCGATCCGGTGCTGAAGGATCGTTTTGTGGGCGGCGGCGTCGGACAGGCCCCGGCGGTCGCCGGCTATCCGCACCTGACGGTGCCCATGGGTTTGGTGGACGGCTTGCCGGTCGGCCTCTCCTTCGTCGGCACGGCCTGGAGCGACGCCCAATTGTTGGGCTACGGCTACGCCTTCGAGCAGGCCGCTCATGCAAGGCGTCCGCCGAAATACCTTCGGAGCGTCGTCGTGACGCCGCTCCCGCCGCCGTCGCAGGACTGAGAAGCAAGGCGGCGGCGCGTCCGACGGTCGTGTTTCCAAAATAGAAACATCGTGCAATGCTCCCCGTCGCCGCCTCGCGGGCGGCGACGGGGAGCCGCATGAGGACTTTGACAAAAACCGCCCCATCGGCCGTCCTAGCCCTCGCCCTTCTTGTCGCCGGATCCGCTTTGGCGGCCCCGTCCGCGGGCGACCCGGCGCTCGCTGCGCGCGTCGCTAAGGTTTTGAGCGCAACGCCCCTCATCGACGGCCATAACGATCTTCCGTGGGAGCTTCGCGAAAGGTTTTCTTCAAAGCTGGGCCGGGTCGACCTCGCCAAGGACACGTCCGCACTCGCCTACGCCGATGGTCCGGCGCTGATGACCGACATTCCGCGCCTCCGCGCGGGGCAGGTTGGGGGCGAGTTCTGGTCAGTATGGATTCCCGCCAGCACGAAAGGGCCCGAGGCTGTCCAGATGACGCTCGAGCAGATCGACCTGGTTCGGCGGATGGCGGCCAAATATCCGGCCGTTTTTGGGATGGCCTATACCGCCGACGACATCGTCCGCATCCATAAGGCCGGGCGTATCGCCTGCCTAATCGGCATCGAGGGGGGCCATCAGATCAACGCGTCCCTGGCGGTTCTGCGCCAGATGTACGCGCTCGGCGCCCGTTACATGACCCTTACCCATACTGAGAATACGCCTTGGGCCGACTCGGCCACCGAAAACCCCGAGCACCATGGCCTGACGCCCTTCGGCAAGGCCGTCGTCGGGGAGATGAACCGGTTAGGTATGCTGGTCGATCTTAGCCATGTGTCAGCCGAGACCATGCGCGCCGCCCTTAGCGTCGCCAAGGCTCCGGTTATCTTTTCCCATTCAGGCGCCCGCGCGATCGTCGACCACCCCCGCGACGTTCCCGACGACGTGCTGCGCCTGGTCGCGGCCAACCACGGCGTGGTGATGGCCAACTTCTACCCTGGCTATGTTTCGGAGGCCCGAGCCCGCTGGGACGCGGACAAGGCCGCCGAGGAGGCCCGCTTCAACGCCCCGCCTTACGCCGGACTTTATATCGGCCAGCCGGAGCGGGCCAAGGCGGCCCTCGCCGCCTGGGTGGCGACCCACCCCAAACCGGTCGTAACCGTAGCGGACGTAGCCGACCATATTGACCACATTCGGCGCATCGCCGGTGTAGACGCGGTGGGTCTGGGTTCGGATTTCGACGGGGTGCCAGACACCCCCACGGGGCTGGATGGCGTTGATAAATTTCCATCGGTCCTGATCGAACTTGCCCGGCGCGGCTGGAGCGACGAAGACCTGGCCAAGGTAGCTGGCGGCAATATCGTTAGGGTCATGCGCGAAGCCGAAGCGATCGCTCGGAGATTGCAAGCGTCGGAGGAGCCATCGGACCTGACCTTGAGCGAGCTCGATGGTCAAGCGGCGAAATAGCGACGACAAAGGACGCAAAGAGAGGCGAGTTTTCGCCAGACCATGACGCTGTAATGTCCAAGAGCCGGGGTGCGGTTCAAATGTCTGATTTGATACACGCGACATATGGAGCGCGATTGTCTATAGAGATTGAGCGGACTATGGAATTTCGATGAAGACGACAGCTAAACCGGGACGGGCGCTTAGGGCCTTGCGGCTGAAACGGCGTTGGACCCTTGCCGACGTGAGCGAACGCACGGGCCTGCCGGTGTCGACCCTGTCGAAGATTGAAAATGGGCGCACATCGCTGAGCTATGACAAGCTCGCCCGCATCAGCAAGGGCCTCGAGGTCGACATCGGCGCCCTGTTCGCCGAAAGGGACGTCGCAGAATCCCCCGTTGAGCTGGTCACGGGCCGGCGCAGCGTAACCCGCGCTGGCCACGGGGAGGCCATCGAGACCGACGTCTACAGCCACCTTTATCCGGCAAGCGATCTTTTGAACAAACGCTTCGTACCCTTGTTTGCAGAGATCAAGGCGCGCTCCCTCGGGGATTTTGGCGAAATGATTCGCCATCCCGGCGAGGAATACACCTACGTCATCGAGGGCGCGCTCGAACTGCATACGGATCTCTATGCCCCGCTCCGCCTCGAAGCCGGCGACTCGATCTATTTCGACAGCGGCATGGGCCATGCCTATGTCGCGGTTTCCGATAGCCCCTGCCGTGTGCTTTCGATCTGCTCTGGCGAGGAGTCTCAGCTTCGCGCCGTATATAACGAAACCGCGAGCGCCAAGGCGAGCGCCGCGCTCAACGCGCCTGCGGACGCTGCCCCGGCTGCCCCGGCTCCCCCGCCTCCACCCCGCCTGGTCAAGGGGCGCCGTCGCAGCGCCTGAGGGAGCCCTAGGTGGGTCTGCCTTGCGGGCCGGCCACGCGCGTGAACGCCAGGTCCTGATAATCGAAGCTGAAGTCCGCCAAAGCCGAGACCGCCTTCATACGCGCCCCGGCGATCTCTCCTTCAGGGCTCAGGCTGAAGCTGACGAAGGCGTCCTCGACTCCCGCCGGCCAGCGGGTGCGGAAGGTGTCGTAGCGCCAAGGCTGCAACGCCCCCGCCATGACCGGCGTCCTGTCCATACTCAGGGTCAGCCCGCCCGCCCCCATGCGAACCGTCATGGTCCCATACCAGTTGTCGCGGTAGACGCCGGCGTAGGCTGATAGCGGCAGCGAGGGTTTGGCGTCCGGCAGGGCCGTCATTTCCGGAGCAGCCGCCCTGGCGAGCGCGGCGTTCCGCGCACGCGCCGCCAACATGGGCGCGATATGATCCACGCGGGGTCGCTGCCTCAGGAGATCCAAGAGGCTGAGGGCGATCGCATAGATCGCGTAGCCCTCCTCGGCGTTGGTCAGGATCACAAAGCCGCTCTTACGGTCCGGCAGGATAAAGGTCAGCGACTTGAAGCCGTCCACATATCCGCCGTGGCGCACCACCCGCTCTCCGTCAGCATCAGTGACATCCCACCCAAGCCCATAAGCGGAGAAGGTGGATGGCGGCCAGACGCCGCCGGGTCCATCGCTCATGGGGATGAGGGTCTGGGGCGTCCACATCTCGCGCCCCTGCGCCGCGCTAAACACCCGGGGACCACCCGGCGCTTGCCCCCCGCCGATCTGGACCAGGAGCCAACGCTGAAGGTCAGAGGCGCTAGCGGCGATCGCGCCTTCAGCCAGGAACAGGTCCCCCACATCGATGCTGTCGAGCTGGGTTAGCGCGCCGCCGAACCCTCGGTCCGGACCACCAAGCTTGGCATGGGGCCAAGCATGGTTAGGCGCTGCATAAAACGCTGACTCTCCGATCGTGGCGTCCCCTATGCCTGACGGGCGAAACAGGCGGCTGCGGACCCGCTCCGACCAAGAGCTGCCCGTGACTGCAGCCACGAGTTCGCCGGCCGCGACGTAAAGGACGTTGTCGTAAGCATAGGCGCTTCGGAAGCTGGTCTTGGGTTTTAAGTACCGAAGGTGAGCGACGAGCTCGGCGGGGGTGAAGTCGTTCTTGGGAAACAGCATAAGGTCGCCCTCGCCGAGGCCGAGGCCGCTCCGGTGCACTAGAAGGTCGCGGACCGTGAGCTCGCGCGTCACCCAAGGATCCCACATTTCAAAGCCGGGCAGTTTTTCGGTCACCCGATCGTCCCAGGACAGCTTCGCGTCGTCGATCAGTGTGGCGATCGCCGCCGCGGTGAAGGCCTTGGTGTTGGAAGCGATAGCGAAAATCGTGTGGGCGTCCACCGGCCGGCTGTCCTTAAGGCCGCGTACGCCATAGCCCTTCGCCAAGACCGGCGCGCCGTTCTCGACAACGGCCAGCGCGACGCCCGGCACATCGAAGGCCTTAAGCACCGAGGGGACCAGAAGGTCGGCCTCGGCGGCGACAGCGGGCCATCCCTGCGCAGCCCCCTCGCGGCTGGTCCCAGTGCAGGCCGCCGCCAGTGCGGCGCCTGCGGCAAAGTTACGGCGTGACAAAGCCATAAAGGGGTTCTCCTCAAAGCCGGATCAAGCGCTGGGTCGTCGACCGGAACCAGGGGCGACTGTTTTCCAGATGGGCGCACGCGCGCCCGACCCGCTCTCTAAACCGGCGTGTTCCAGTTTGTAACTTGCAAAATTAGAAAACTCGTTCTCCAATTCTGCATCGGGTGTGGATAGATCGCCCGGATTGGGAGCAGCGACATGAAACTTGGCTGGATCACCGCGGCGGTCACGGGGACGATCGCGATCGCGGCGGCGGCCGTGACCAGCCTCGCCCACGGGCAGGCGTCGACGCCGGCCCCCCTTCACTCTGCGCCGCCAGCGTCCGCCTCGAGCATGTCGGCTGCGCCGGTCCCAACCGCCGCGCCGCCGGTGCTAACCAAGGCCGATATCGATACCTGGCTCGACGGCTTTATGCCCTATGCCCTGTCATCGGGCGACGTGGCAGGGGCCGTCGTCGTAGTGGTCAAGGACGGTCAGGTCCTGACCGAGCGCGGATTCGGTTACGCCGACGTCAAAACCAGAAAACCAGTGGACCCGGCGACGACTCTATTCCGGCCGGGCTCAGTCTCCAAGACCTTCACCTGGACGGCCGTCATGCAGCTCGTTCAGGCCGGAAAGATCAACCTCGACGCCGATATCAACACCTATCTCGACTTCAAGATTCCGCCCTATCAGGGCAAGCCGATCACCATGCGCAACCTCATGACCCACACGCCGGGTTTCGAGGAGACGCTTAAGCACGAATTTGTGGCGAGCAAAGATCGCCTCATGCCGCTTGGCGAATACCTCAAGCTGTGGACCCCGACCCGGATCTTTGCACCCGGGACGACCTCGGCCTATTCGAACTACGGCGCCACCCTCGCCGGATACATTGTCGAACGCCTCTCCGGCGAACCCTTCGACGCCTATATCCAGGCCCACATCTTCGGGCCCCTTGGGATGACCCACGCGACCTTCGTCCAGCCTTTGCCGGCGCGATTGGCGCCCGACATGGCCAAGGGCTACAACCAAGCCTCGGGACCGGCGCAGCCGTTCGAGCTGATCAATGTCGGGCCAGCCGGCAGTCTGTCCGCCAGCGGCGGCGACATGGCCCGCTTTATGATCGCGCATCTGAACCACGGTCGGTACGGGTCTGCGCAGATCCTGTCGCCCGAGACCGAGGCGATGATGCAGGCGCCTCAGCCGAGGTTGGTCCCCGTGCTGAACCCCATGGCGCTCGGATTTTATCATGAGGACATGAACGGCCATCCGGTCGTTGGTCACGCAGGCGACACCCAGCAGTTCCATTCCGATATGCATCTTCTGGTCAATGACGACATCGGCCTGTTCATCTCCATGAACAGCGCCGGCAAGGATGGCGCCGCCCACCCGATCCGGTCGGCCTTCTTTCAGGGCTTCATGGACCGCTATTTCCCTGCGCCGGCGTCGCCGCTGCCGACATCAGCCAGCGCCATAAAGGACGCCAAGGCGATGGTCGGGCTATACTGGTCAAGTCGCCGGATCAGTTCGAGCTTTTTCGACATCTCCAATCTGCTGGGACAGGCCAAGGTCACAGCCGACAAGAACGGGATCATCACTGTCTCGGCCCTCACCAACGCTGCCCATGCGCCCAAACACTGGCGCGAAGTGGGTCCCTTTGTCTGGCGGGACGACATGAGCGGCGCCACCCTCGCCGCCGTGGTCGATGGCGCAAGAGTGACCGCTTTCGCGTCGAGCGACCTACCTCCGGTTTTGGTGTTTCAGCCTGTGCCGGGCTGGGCCAAGTCGAGCTGGAACACACCCGCCATTCTTCTGTCGCTGCTGATCCTGGCGGTCGCGGTTGTGCTCTGGCCGATCCAGATCCTGGTGCGCCGCCGCTATGGGCAGCGCTTCACCCTCAAAGGATCGAGCGCCTGGCTTTATCGCGGCGTCCGCCTTGTGGCTCTGTTCGACCTCTTGGGCGTCATCGCCTACTTCCTGATCTTCAACGCCATGGAGAAGGGGATCACCGCCGCCGACGTCAACATGGACCCCTGGATTCGGTTGGCGCAGTTTTTCTGTTTAATCGGGGTGGCGGGGGTCCTTGTCGCCGCCTGGAACGCGGTTGCGGTCTGGAACCGCCCGGGACGGAGCTGGTGGGCGCGCATTTCCTGCCTGCTCCTGTTTCTGGCCGCCGCCGACTTTGCTTGGATCGTGCTGAGCTTGCACCTGATCACCCCGACTTTGAACTACTGAGGCCTAAGAGCGAGGCTTTTCGATGGAGACGGTCCCATGACGCGCGATATCGGCCCGCGCCTCAAACTTGAGGTGTCGATCGAGGATTGGCCCCTGGTTTGGCCATTCCAGATCACGGGCCACGTCTTCACGAGTTCAGAGATCGTGGTCGCCACGATCTCAGATGGGGCGCTCTCAGGTCGCGGCGAGGCGGCGGGGGTCTACTATCACGGAGATACGCCGGCGCGCCTTGCTGCGTCCCTTGAGGCTTTGCGCCCAGAAATCGAGGCCGGCCTGACCCGCGAGCGTTTAGCGGAGCTTCTGCCGGCTGGCGGCGCCCGTAACGCCCTCGACTGCGCCCTTTGGGACCTTGAGGCGCAAAAGTCAGGCCGACCGGTCTGGGCGCTGGCTGGCCTTGAGCCGCCGCGCCCGCTTCTGACCACCTGCACCGTCGGCGCTGACGAGCCGGAGACGATGGCGCAAAAGGCGCTGGGTTATAAGGGGGCCGGAGCCATCAAGCTGAAGCTGATCGGCGATGGCCGAGACGGGGACCGGGTCTCGGCGGTTCGCGCGGTCTGTCCGGACGTCTTTTTGGTCGTGGACGCCAATCAGGGGTTCACGCCAGAAAGCCTTATCGCGCTCTGGCCGCTCCTGCTCGAATGCAGGGTCGAGCTTGTCGAACAGCCGTTTCGCATCGGCCAAGAGGCCCTCCTCGACGGGTTCGATCGGCCGATTCCGATCGCCGCCGACGAAAGCGTTCAGTCTCTGGCGGAACTCGACGGCCTGAAAGGCCGGTTTGACGTGGTTAACATCAAGCTCGACAAGTCGGGCGGTCTCACCGAAGGATTGCGCATGGCGCGCCGGGCCAAGGAGCTCGGTCTCAAAGTGATGGTCGGCAATATGACCGGCACCTCCCTGGCCATGGCTCCAGCCTTTGTCCTCGGCCAACTGTGCGACGTCGTCGACCTCGACGGGCCCATGTTCCTATCGCAGGACCGGAGCCCGGGCGTCGTCTACACCGACGGCCGAATTGGGATCCCCAAGGCATTCTGGGGCGGCGTCGCCGGTTGAGCGCCACGGCGCTCCACGAGCAGGAGCGCCCCCTCTCACGGGCGCAATGGTTCGGCCAGCCACGGGGCCTCACCGTCCTGTTCCTGACCGATATGTGGGAGCAGTTCTCCTTTTATGGAATGCGGGCGCTTCTGGTCCTCTACATGACCAAGCGGCTCGGCCTCGGCCAGCAGAACGCGTCGATGATCTACGGCCTTTATGCCGCGTCGGTGTACTTTACCCCGATCGTTGGCGGGGTCGTCTCGGACCGCTGGCTCGGACGCCGTGCGTCAGTAGCCCTCGGCGGCGGGATTATGGCTGCGGGCCACTTCATGATGGCCTTTCCGCCCCTGTTCTACCCGGCGCTGGCGACAATCGCGGTCGGCAATGGTCTGTTTCTGCCGAGCCTGCCCAGCCAGATCGACAGCCTTTACGCGCACGACGACCCACGGCGTCGGTCCGCCTACAGCGTGTTTTACGTCGGCATCAACATCGGCGCCTTTCTGGCGCCTCTGATCGCCGGAACCTTGGGCGAGACCGTCGGCTGGCACTGGGGGTTCGGCGCAGCCGGGGTCGGCATGGTGATCGGGCTTGGCGTCTATCTCCTCGGGGGGCGCTATTTACCGGAGGATCGGCCCCGCGGGCAAAGCGGAGACACCGGCGTCGCCGGGCGCAGCGGCCTCACACGCCCTCAGTTGATACGTCGCTTCGGAGTCTTGGCCGCCGTGGCGGGCTGTGTGGTCGTTTTCCGCGGCGGCTATGAACAGATCGGCGACACCGTCGCCCTCTGGTCAGACAATGGAGTCGATCGCGCCATCCTGGGATCCTTGGCCATACCGGCCAGTTGGTTTCAGTCCTTAAACCCCCTTATGGTCTTTCTCCTGACGCCGTTTTACGTCCGCCGCTGGAACCGCCAGGCCGCCAAGGGCCGCGAAGCGTCCTCCGTGATCAAGATGTCCATGGGCGCGGCCGTCGTCGGCCTCGCCTATCTCTTGATGGCTGTCGCCGCCGCCTGGGCCTCCGCGCAGGGCCAGCGCACCAGCGGCCTCTGGCTCGCAGCCCTCCTGGTCGTTCTCACCGCCGGAGAGCTCCTGATTCTGCCCGTCGGCCTTGGCCTCTTCGGCCGGCTGGCGCCCGAGGGCCTGTCCGCCACGACCATTGCGTTATGGTTCCTGGCCGGATTCTTCGGAAACCTCCTGGCCGGCTGGCTCGCCGGCTACTGGAGCGTCATAAGCCATGCCGCCTTCTTCGCCCTTACGTCAGGGGTAATCTTCCTGGCCGCCCTCCTGCTTCGTCTGTTGGCCGGACCCGCGCGTCGGATGGAGCGCGCCGCCTGAGAAGCCGTTTCCGTTTGTCTTTTCCATTTGAGCAATCAAGCGGAAGCCTTGCAAGCCTACTCGGGCCTCCGTCTAATAAACTGTTTTATTTGATGTATTAACAAGGCTTGCTCTAGGTTGCACCGAAGTAATCCTTGGCGGGATCGCAAGAGGTTGCGAAAATTTTCGATTTGAGCTCTGTGTCGATCGCGGGCGCGCTGGATGCCTTGGCCTGTCGACGGAGGTGTCATGAAAATCAAGGCTGCGGTCGCCGTTCTGATGGCGCTGGCCTGCTTCGCCGCGCCGGGCCGGGCGACCCAGGCGCTCCCTCAGCCATCGGCGACAAGGGCGCCGCTGGCCCCCTGGGCGCAGGCCGACCGGCCCCTGACGAAGGCGGATCTCGAAGCCTGGCTCGACGGCTACCTGCCTTTTGCCCTGGAGAGAGGCGATGTGGCCGGCGCAGTGGTCGTGGTGGTCAAGGACGGCCAAGTGCTGCTGCAGAAGGGCTATGGCTACGCCGACGTGGCGGCGAAGAAGCCGATCGATCCTGAAATCACCATGTTCCGCCCGGGCTCGGTCTCAAAACTCTTCACTTGGACCGCGCTGATGCAGCTGGTGGAGGCCGGCAAGGTCAGCCTCGACGCCGACGTCAACACCTACCTCGACTTCAAGATCCCGCCCTACCAGGGCAAGCCCATCACCGTCCGTAATCTGATGACCCATACGACCGGGTTCGAGGAGGTGATCAAGAACCTGATGATCACAGACCCCAAGGCCGTGCCGCCTCTGGGGCCCACGCTAAAGTCACATCTGCCAGATCGGATCTTCCCGCCAGGCGAAGTTCCCGCCTATTCTAACTATGGAGCGGCTCTGGCCGGCCGCATCATCGAGCGCGTGTCGGGACAGGCGTTCGACGACTATATCGACCAGCACATCTTCACGCCCCTCGACATGACGCACTCCAGTTTCCGTCAACCCTTGCCAGACCGGCTGAAGCCATTTGTAGCCCAGGGCTACGCGCTCGCCTCCGGGCCGCCTCAGCCCTATGAGCTGATCAGCGCGGGACCCGCTGGCAGCTCGGCCGTCTCAGGCGGCGACATGGCCAGGTTCATGATCGCCCAGTTGCAAGACGGCGCCTATCAAGGTCGGCGCATCCTGGAACCGGCCACCGCGCAGAGCATGCACTCAACCCCCCTCACGATCATCAGTCCTTCCCTCCACAGGATGCTACTGGGCTTCTACGAGACCGACCGCAACGGTCGCCGCATCATCGCCCATGGCGGCGACCTCCGTTGGTTCCATAGCGATCTCGACCTTTTTCCTGACGATGGGGTCGGCCTGTTCGTTTCGTTCAACAGCCTGGGCCGCGACGGCGCCGTCTATCCTGTTCGCGAGGCCCTGGTCGACGCTTTTATCGATCGCTACTTCCCGGGCGCTCCGCCCGCAGGCCATGTGGACCCCGCTACCGCCAAGGCCGACGCCCAGAGGCTGGCTGGCGACTACGACGGATCACGCCGTCCGCAGGACAGTTTCATGTCGCTTTTGAACCTTCTGTCCCAAGCGAAGGTCACGGCCGACAAGAACGGTTACGTCAGCGCTTCGCCGCTCACGGGGCTGAACGGCCAGCCCAAACGCTTCGAGGAAATCGCCCCTCTTGTCTGGCGCGAGGTCGGCGGCAAGGACAGGCTGGCTGCAAAGGCCGCCGGCGGGCATGTGGTCATGTGGTCCGAAGATGGGGAATCCCCGTTTCTGGTCTATCAGCCGACACCGGGCTACCGGAACGGCGCCTGGCTAAAGCCGGCCCTGTTCGCCTCACTCGCGGCGCTTTGGATGACGGCCCTGTCCTGGCCCCTAGTCGCCTTGGTGCGGTGGAGATATGGCGCGCGCTTCGCGCTTAAGGGAATGAGCGCCCTCAGCTATCGCGGGGTCAGGATCGCGGCTTTGACCTCGAGCCTGGTCATGACGGCCTGGCTTATCACCATCCTGACCATGCTCCAGAACTATGCCTTCGGCGCCAATCTCGATCCTTGGATCATGACCTTGCACCTCCTCAGCATCGTGATCTTTCCCCTGGCCGCGTTGAGCGCCGTTTTCGACGCCTTTATCGCATTCACGCAGAGGAAGGGCTGGAGGAGCGTCTTTGCCTGGACTTGGAGCCTTGTGGTCGCCCTATCCACGCTCATCCTCCTTTGGACCGGGATTGTTTTCCACCTGATCGGCGTCGGCCTGCGTTATTGACGGGGAACGGCAAGAAAGGACGGCGGCGCACGTGGCCCCTCAAGGTCCAAAATTTCCAATACGGCAACCCGGGTTGCGCCAGCCCGCGCCGCCGTGCGCACCTCACAGTCGGCATGCGACCGAGGACTTGCTGGACGCGGTAATTCGGCGCTTAACAAAATATAATGGTCGTGGGCGCGCCTACCCATTGACCGCATTTCCAATTGGCCTAAATTTGCCACACTGGAAAACTTGATCTGCTCATAGAGGGCTGGGCCTGGTTTAACCGGGCTCCTTGGACCAGGATCGATCGGGGGGATCATCATGGATGTAAGTGCGATTGGCAGCTGTTCAGTCCGCGCGCCGTCGGTCGCGCCATGACCCTCGACGTCTCCCGGGCCGCGACGTCCCAGCTCGACTTACCCCGGCCTTATCTGCTGTTCCTGGGCGACACCGTCGAGCCTGCTTTCGCCAAGACAGCGTTTGGACTGCGCGACTGGGCGCCTCAGTTCTGTGTCGGCGAGTTCGCGCTTCCGGAGGCGACAGTGACCGCCGGACTTCCGCACCTTAGCCCAGCGCAGGCCTATGCCAAAGGCGCGCGCTCCCTGGTGATTGGCGTCGCGAATTCTGGCGGGATCATCCAGCCGAACTGGATCCCTGCCCTGGCCGAAGCCATCGAGGCAGGGCTCGATATCGTCAGCGGGATGCACGCGTCCCTGGCGAGCGTGGGTCCGTTAAGGGTCCTGGCCGAAGCGAACGGCCGTCAGCTGATCGATATACGCGTACCGCCCAAGGCCATTCCGGTCGCGAGCGGACGCAAGCGTTCCGGACGGCGTCTGCTGACGGTCGGAACCGACTGCGCCCTCGGTAAGAAGTATACGGCCCTAGCCCTGACGCGGGCCTTTGTAGCCAGGGGCGTCGACGCCGACTTCCGCGCCACCGGCCAGACTGGAATCATGATCGCTGGCGGGGGCATGCCGATGGACGCGGTCGTCTCAGACTTTGAATCCGGCGCCGCAGAACTCCTCAGCCCCGATGCGGCGCCCGATCACTGGGACGTCATCGAAGGCCAAGGATCGCTGTTCCACCCCTCCTATAGCGCCGTCGCCCTTGGCCTTCTGCATGGCAGCCAGCCCGACGTTATCGTGGTGTGCCACCAACCGGACCGCGCGTGGATTTTGGGTCTCGAGGCCTTCCCGATTCCGAGCCTTGAGGAGACGATCGCGCTTAATCTGCAGCTCGGGCGGCGAACCAATCCAACAATCCGTTGCGCCGGGGTCAGCCTGAACACGTCCCATCTGGATGACGAGCAGAGCCAGCGTGTGCTGGACGCGACCGCACAGGCCCTGGGCTTGCCCGCGGCGGACCCGATCCGTGGCGGTCCGTTTATGGACGCGCTCGTCGATGCCTGCCTCGGAGGGTGACGAGGAAACGCCGCCTCAGGCGCACTTCAAGGCCTTCCCGTAATCCCCACGCCGAGGATGAAGCCCCCGATGCGCGCAGGGTTTAAAAGCGGCGCTAGACGCCCGCAAACCTAAGAGACGCCGGTTAAGGGGTCCTCGGAAAACCCACCATCCTTCGACCTCACTCTTGGGCCCGCCATCCGCCTCCGAGGGCTTTAAAGAGTGCGATCTGGTCGTGCACAAGCGCCCCGTCCGAGGTCGCCACAGCCACATCTGCGGCGATCAGGGTCTGTTCGGCTATGAGCACATCCAGGGAACTGACCGAGCCCGCCGAGAGCTGCTCTCGGGCGAGACTGAAAGCCTGGCTCGCCTTCGCGTCCGCCTCTCCGAGGGCGGCTCTATGCTCAATCTCCGCGCGATAGGTCACGAGCGCCTGCTCCGTTTCCTTTAAAGCCTGCAGCACCGCAGAATCAAACCCAGCCAGGGCGGACTTCGCCCCCGCTTCAGCCTGACGCACCCGGGCCCGCGGCCCCGCCTGGTTCGGGAAACTCCAGCTCACCTGGGGCCCTGCGCCCCAGACCAGACCCGTATTGTTGACGAGGTCAGGAATACGGGTTGCCGCGCCGCCATAGAAGGCCTTCAGCGTAATCCGGGGGTAGAGGTCGGCGGTGGCGACGCCGATCCGGGCCGTGGCCGCCGCGAGGCGGCGCTCGGCCTGACGCACATCCGGGCGGCGGCGGATCAAGGCTGCGCCGTCGCCGATCGGAATGAGGGCGGTGATACGCGGGGGCGCTGTACAGGCGAGGGTTTCGGCCGGCGCATCGGCCGGCGTTCGGCCAAGCAGAGCCGCCAGCTGAAACAACGCGGCCCGCCTTTGACCCTCGAGGGGGGACATCATGGCGCGCACCTGGGCGGCCAGCCCCTCTGAACGCACCACGTCAAAGAGGGTGTTCGCGCCCGCATCGTGTCGCTGGCGGGTGATCTCGACCTCCCGGTCCGCCACCGCAAGCGCGCGGCGCGCGACGGTCAGGGCCTCCCCCAGGGTGCAGACATCAGCATAAGCGCGAGCGGTTTCAGCGGCGATGGTTGTCTGGAGCCCATCGCGCGCCGCCTTCGCGGCGCCCGCGTCCGCCCTTGAGGCCTCGATCGATCGGCGGACGTGACCGAAAAGGTCAAGCTCGTAGGCCATGTCGAACACATCGTCGTAAAGCCAGATCGTCTGCGTCTTGTGGCCGCCCAATTCGATGATCTCGTTGGTGACCGGATCGCGGCCATAAACCCCGCCCGCGTCCAGCCGGGTCGACGGATAGCGACCCTCGCGCGACGCTTCGAGAAGTGCGCGAGCCGACGAGAGATTGGCCTCTGCGGCCCTGAGGTCTGTGTTGGCGGCGAAGGCCTCCTTGATCAGGGCGTCGAGGCGGGCGTCGTTGTAGAGCCGCCACCAGTCGTCGGCCGGCTGGCCCGAGGTCTCGGCGTCTGGATCAAACGAGACCAGGCGGGCGCCGGACCCGACGGGCGGCGCCGGCGGTCGATAGTCCGGACCGACCGTGCAGCCGGCGAGGAGGGCGATCATGAAGAAGCCCCCCAAGACCAGACGCCCAAAGAAACGAACTCTGCGGATCATGCAGGACCGTCCGGGCGGCGGGCGAACAAGGGCATGTGGGAGGCGGGGCCCAGGGGCGCGGGGCTGTGGGCCACCACCAGGATCAGGGCGACCGCGGTGAAACTCCCGATCGCCACGAAGCTGTCGATCACCCCCTGAGTGGCTGCTGCGCTTCTTACCACCCTCGAGAGCACGCTAGCCCCGCGAACGATCGCCGCGCTGGGATCCGCGCCCGTTCGGCCCGTCGCCGCGGCGTACGCAGAGAGCCTTTGTGCGACGGCAGGGTCTCCGATCCGTACATGCTGACCGATCAGGTTTGAGGCGGTCTGGGTGCGCATGCGTGTGAATGTAGCGATGAAGGCGGTGCCGATCTCCCCGCCCATCAGCCGCGCGGTCTGCACCGCGCCGCCGAAGGTCAGAGCATCTTCGGGGCGCAGATGAAGCACGGCGAAGAACAGGATGCCGGAAAGGGCGAAACTCTGACCGATCGCCTGAAGGAGCTGTGAAGGCAAGAATTGGTCCGAGCCCCATACCGAGGTCAGCCCGTGCGCCACCAAAAGACAGGCGACGCTGACGAAAACAAAGCCGATGCACGACACAAGGCGCGGGTCGGTGCGGCGCAGCATCGCCGCTGCCAGGGGGCAAAAAATCAACTGCGGCGCTGCGATCCAAACCAGGGTCTGACCGACCTCGAGGGCGCGAAACCCCCTGACCGCCTGCAGATACTGAGGGATCAGATAGGCCGTCGATAAGATGGTCAGGCGAAGGAACGCGATCAGCACCAGAATCCGGGGCAAAGGATCGCCGAACACCACCCTGAGATTGACCCCAGGGTGTTCAGTCCGCGCCTCGTGGATCAGAAACCCCGCCACCAGAACCACGCCCGCGGCCAGGAGCGCGGTCACCGTCCCTGAATTCAACCAATCGAGCCGATTCGCCTGGTCAAGGCCGGCGTAAATCAACGCAAGGCCGAGCCCCCCGGCGGCAAGCCCGAACAAGTCGGTGGGCGGACGGCCGGGATTGGCCGGATCTCGGGACACGCCAAAGCGCAGACAGAGCGCCATGGCCAAGGCCAGGGGCACATTTTGCCAGAAAATCCAACGCCAGGAGAGATGATCCACATACCAGCCTTCAAGCGATGCAGATATGTTGAGTGAAAGTTCGAGATTCAGAGCGTAGATCGCGACGCCATAAGCCCAGTATTTCGGCGGCGTATTTCTGAGTATAAAGCTCAACGTCAGAGGCACGAAGAAGCCTGAGGCGAGCCCACCGGCGAACTGTAAGGCCAGAAACATCGGCAGGTTGGTCGAATAAGGGGTCAGGATCGAGATGACAGCGAACGCGGTCGCCGCCTCGAGAAGCGCCCGCCGCGGCCCGAACACACCGCCGACCCACACGGCGACCGGGGCGATCAGCATCTGCGCCACGGTCTGGGCGCTCGTGATCCAAGCGCCCTCATCAAACCCGATGTGAAGCGCGCCGCGAATGTCGGCGAGACCGAAGCTGGAGAGCCGCCCGTTGAGGGTCGAGATAAAGGTGCCCAAGAGCACCGCAGCCAGCCCGAGCCAGGGGACCGACACTGGCGGCGCTGGAGGGGCGGGCTGGGCGGCGAGGGCCTGATCGGTCATGGCGTGCGCCGATCTTGCGCGTCGACGCGCGCGACCACAGACAACCCTGGCCTGAGGCGATCTAAGAGGCCGTTAGGATCGTCGATGGCGATCTTGACCGCCACGCGCTGAACCACCTTGGTGAAGTTTCCAGTGGCGTTGTCGGGCGGCAAGAGCGCGAACTGAGAGCCCGAGCCTGGGGCGAAGGCGATCACATGGCCGTGCAGCACCGCGCCCGGATAGGCGTCGACCCGGATCTCGGCCTTCTGTCCCGCCGCCATATGGGTCAGCTGGGTTTCGCGGTAGTTGGCCAGAACCCACACGTGCGGCAAAGGGGTCACAGTGGCGACCTGGGCGCCGACGCCGACATACTGGCCTGGCCGCACCTGGCGCTGGCCAAGAACCCCGTCGACTGGCGCTGTGATGCGCGTATAGCCAAGGTTGATCATCGCAAGCTCCAAAGCCGCCTCTTGGGCGGCCAGGGTCGCCTCCGCCTGAGCTTTCTGGGCGGACAGGACCGCCAGCTGACGCATCGCTGCGTCGGCTTGGGCGCGGTTTTGAGCCAGCTGGGCCGTCAACTGGGCCCTTATGGTCTGCAGCTTCTCTCCCGCCTCCTGAGAGGAGGAGCCGCTCGCGAAAAGTTTGCCCTGACGGGCAAGGTCACGGCCATTCTGCTGCATGTTGGCCATGGCTCCCGCAACCACCGCCTGGGCAGCCTTTATGTTGGCGGACTGAAGCGCCGCCTGGGCCTTGACCGCCGCAGCCTGCGCCCTGGCCGCAGCGACGGCCGCCTGGGCCTGGGCGACCGTAGCGCGATAGTCGCTGTCGGCGACAGCGGCGATCAGCTGGCCGGCCTTGACCCGCTCAAAGTCGCTGACCGGCACAGCGCGGACATAGCCCGCGACCTTAGAGGCCAACGGGGTGATATCGGCCTGAAGGTAAGCGTCGTCGGTGGTCTGCCAGCCTGGATGGCCTTGCCAGCGGTTCCAACGCGTTGTGACGATGACCAGGATGCTGAGGGCGACCGCAAAGATCACCGCCCGCCAAATCACCTCGTAAGCGGCGCCCCAGGTGAGCCTGAGGCCAAGCCTTTTCGTCATGGTGCGCCCGGCCCCGTAAGAACGCCTTCGATGATGCAAAGCGGCCAGCTTCGCAAGAGAGGGGCGTCAGGGCGATTCAGGCCGCCGGCGCCTCAGCGGCCGGCAAGGCGCGCCGATCGGAGCGACGAGCGGGATCAGGCGTCGAGGCTCGGATTTATCAGGAATTTCTCGCCCGTCGCCCGGCGGCTGAACAGCCTCAGGGTATCAGGATCGAGCACCCCAGTCAGGGGGATGGTCTTGGCGTAGCGGCTGGCGAAGGTTGTCTTCAGTTCAGAGACGACCCGCTGGCGCAGGCGCGCGGCGACCTCTGGGCCTGCCGTCTGCAGGAAGGGGGTCAAAAGCCAGCCCCCAACGCTCCAGGAGAAGCCAAAGCTGCGCACGAGCTCGGTCGGACCAAGGTCGAGGGCGCCGTAGATGTAGGCCTGCTTGAAGGTGCTGGATCCATACCGGCTGTAGCTCGAGCCCGAGGCGTTGGCCACGATCTCCATGCTGGAAAGGATATCGCTGACCAGTCGGCCTCCGCCGATGGCGTCGAACACCAAAGTCGCGCCCGTGGCTTTAAGCGCTGTGCGCAGGTCGGCCTTGAAGCTGGTCGCACTCGAATCGCAGACATAGCTCGCGCCGGAGGTTTTCAGGATCTCGGCCTGAGCGGGACTTCGCACAATGTTCACCAGCCCGACGCCGTCGGCGAGACAGATCCGGTTCAGCATCTGGCCAAGGTTTGACGCCGCTGCTGTGTGCACGATCGCCGAATGGCCCTCTGCGCGCATGGTTTCGACAAAGCCAAGAGCGGTCAGAGGATTGACAAAACACGACGCCCCCTCTTCGGCGGTGGCGTCGTCGGGCAAGACCAGACAGTCCTTTGCCGGCAGTTTTCGAAACCGAGCGTACATGGCGCCGCCGAGGATGGCGACGGTCTTGCCCAAAAGCGCCTGGGCCTCTGGCGACGCGCCTGCGGCCGTCACCGTGCCCGCGCCCTCGTTGCCCACTGGCAGAGACTGGCCGAGCCGGCCGGCCATGGCTGGCAAACGCTCTGGCGGCACGCGGGCGGTCAGGACCGCGCCCGTCCCCTCCCCGTGCGCGGTCGCTGTGGAAAGGTCAGCAGCACCGGTAAGAAGGCCGAGGTCTGACGGGTTGATCGGTGTCGCCAGCACCTCGACCACCACCTCGTCCGGCCCAGGTTCGGGACAGGGCGTCGAAACCAGCGAGAGGGTCAGCACGCCGTCGGAATCGATCAGCGAGCGCAGCTCAAGCCCCTCAAGATTGCTCATGCTCAACCCTCCCTATCGTGTTCTCGCCGCGGCTTTGCGCCTGCCCCGTCTCAGATGCCGCCTGCGCGCCCGCGAATCCAGGCCCTTTGCCAGAGTTTTTCTCTAAGCCCCGATAGGAGCGCCGCCGGCTTGAACCTCGCGCATGAGCGGTGCGAACTCGGCAAAGGTATGATTGCACGGGATGGCGCTCTTGGCTGTGTCATCGTAAGTCCTGAGCGTCAGGGCCTCACGCCAGTAGACCTGCCGCTTAAAGCCAGCGACCTGCGCCGCGTCGAACGGGCCGCCTTGCAGACGCAAGGACGTCTTCGACGCCGGGCTTAACGCGTCGAAATAGGTCGGCTGTGTGGCGCAGAGAAAGCGCTTTGCCGCAACATGCAGGGCGATCGGCTGGATCACGGCCGGACCGAAAAGACCCGCGAGGCGCTCAGCGCCCGACAATTCGTGATGCGCGTCGCGCCCCGGGACCTCGAGTTCCTCCTCGAACAGATGGCCGACATCATGCAGCAGGGCTGCGACGATCAGGCTTCCCGCCGCTCCGTCCTTTTGGGCCAGACACGCGCACTGGAGGGCATGCTCGACCTGGCTGACGCCTTCGCCGTAGGTAAGATCCCCGCGGAGGGCATAGAGACGTTCAATATCCTGCACACTCGCCAGCCGTGTCATGAACGGCCCTCTAACGCGGCAACCAGGTCAGCGACCGTCTCAATCACTATATCCGCGCCCGACGCCTTCAGGCGTGCGCCCACAGCGCCAAGGCGCGCTTTACGATCATCATGATCAAGGGCCTCGAACGCCGCCCGCGACAGCCCAAGCCCGTTGCCCGAGGCCGCGACGCCAACCGTGAAACACCCCGCCGCCCTGCCCTCCTCGATCCCGACCTCAGAATCGTCAACCTTGACCACCCGCGACAAGGGCCAGACGCCAAGCTCGGCGCAGGCCTTGTAAATCATCAACGGAGCGGGCCGGCCCGCCGGGGTTTCACCAGCGCAGACCAGGTGATCGGGGGTGTACCCCTGGGCGGCGGCCCGCGTCAGCACCGGCTCCATCATCTCCCGACTATAGCCGGTGGACGAACCGATCCTTAACCCGGCGGCTCGCAGAGCCTCGACCGTCGCCTCCACGCCGGGCACCAACTCCGCAGCGTCGGCCGCCGCTTCGCGCATTAGAGGTCCAAGGGCGTGCATGAGCGCCGCCACGTCCGTCTCATCCGGCGGCGCGCCATTGGCCATGATCCAGGCTTTGCAGACCTCGGGCCGCGCAAGCAGAGCTCTGACGTGATCGAGTTTGGATTTGCCCATGTCGGCGCGCGCCGAACGCTCCTCGAGCTTAACACCCCGATTCGAAAAGGCCTCAAGGAGGGCCGCGATCGGCGCCCGACATCCGAAGTCGACCACTGTGCCGGCCCAATCAAAAATCACCAGGTCAAATGCTTCAAGACCTTTATTGCTCACGCCCAGGCCCTCCAAACAGTTCAGCGATCACCGCTTCGCCGAGCGCGAACGCCGTCGAGGCGCCAGCGCCGGTCGTCACCATAGCCAGCCGAACGTCAGGGGCCGGGGCGTCGATGAGCAAGGTGCGCTCCGTAGCCGACGCGTAGGTTCCGACCCAGCGCTCCAGCACCTGCGGCGCATCCCGTCCAAACACGGCTTGGAACTCTTCGAGAATAAGCGCGTCGACCGCTTCGGAGGCGAAAGGATCAGGGGTGTTCGCATAGTGGTGGCTGTCGCCGACGACCAGGCTGCCATCAGCGCTCTGAACCACGATGAGATGCACGCCGTTGTCGAGGTGCGCTGGCTGTTCGTGTCTCAACCGAGCATGCAGGGGGCGGGCTTCCGGCAAGGCGGCATAGCCGGCGTATCGCACGAGCCCGAGGTCCGACATCACGCCGCCCGGGAGCCTGAAGCCTGGATCAGCCAGTCTCAGCATCTGCAGTTTGCAGCGGGTCACCCCATGCCGAGCAATGTTATTCGGGTAAAGGCTGGTGAGATCATCGCCGGGGCAGACCGCAACGCCCGTCGCCAGGACCGGTCCGCCGGTGGTGATCACCTTGCCAGCCTCCACCGACAAAGCCTGGGTTCGACGCAAGAAGCGCACCTGATGATGCTGTTCCAGCCACCAGGCAAGCTTAGGGATGGCGTCGCGCGATTCGACGCGAAGTTCATGGGGACTCCAGAGCGCGCCCATCAGTCCGGGGGTCGCCATCTGCGGGTGACGACGCCGGATCTCGGACGGGTCCAGAAGAAGGCACCCTTCGCCCATCTCGGTCTTCAAAAAGGCCTCCAGAGCCGACACCGCCTCAGGCCGACGAACCGCCAGGAACAGCCCCCGGTGCACGACCTCTATGCCCGCGTCTGGAGCAACCTCAGCCCAGACATCCCGGGTGCGGCGCGCGTGCGCCCACATCTCGCCTCGCGCCTGGCCCGTGACGGTGATGAAGCCAAAGTTGCGCACGGAGGCGCCGTTGGCCCGCTCGTCCCGATCGATCACCACGACCCGTTTGCCTTGTCTTGCGCCAGCCAGAGCGCAGCCCAGCCCGACAATGCCGGCGCCGATGACCGCAAGGTCGAACGATAAGGGCTTGGGCATGGCGCTCCTGGAAAACGAAGGTTTTCTCACCACACCATGGGAACGTGACAGTTCGAGCTGCGGACCGCACACTTGTGTCCCGGGCAAGGCGCGGCGGTCTTTGTCACCCGTCCGCAACAGACCCTGGCTAGAGTGCCGTCAGCCCTATCCACCCACGCCGAACCGGAGAGCGCCTTGGCGGACAGATTTCGGCAGGCGTTGGCGAGGGCCAATCCGATTGTCTTCACCTTGGCCGCGGGGCTGGCCGGGTTCTGCGCCTACTTCTCCATGTACGCCTTTCGCAAGCCCTTCACCGCAGCCACCTTCGAGCACGTGCCTGGCTGGACGTTCGTGCTCGACTACAAGATCGCCCTCGTCATCGCCCAAGCGATTGGATACGCCCTATCAAAGCTGATCGGGGTAAAGGTCATCGCCGAGATAAGCCCCGCGCGGCGCGGCGTCGCCATGCTGGCCCTGATCGGCGCCGCGTGGCTTGCCCTGATCGCCTTCGCCCTTGTGCCGGCCCCCTGGAATGTGGGTCTGCTGTTCCTGAACGGCCTTCCCCTTGGCATGATTTGGGGGCTTGTATTCGGCTATATGGAGGGCCGGCGGGTATCGGAGGCATTGGGGGCCATCCTCTGCGCCAGTTTCATCCTCTCCTCAGGTGTCGTGAAATCCGTGGGAGCCTGGCTGCTCCATGATGTTCATATCACCGCCTTCTGGATGCCGGCCGCTGCGGGCGCAGTGTTCTTGCCCCTCTTGTTGGTTTCGGTATGGGTGTTGGGCGCCCTGCCGCCGCCGAGCGCCGAGGACGAAGCCGAACGGGTCAGACGGGCGCCGATGAGCTCCACCGAGCGCACCGCCTTTCTCAGGGCCTATGCGCCCGGGCTCCTGGCGCTGGTGATAGCCTATGTCCTCTTGACCGCCTTTCGCGACTTTCGTGACAACTTCGCTGCGGAACTCTGGAACGCACTCGGCTTCGGCAAAGAGGCGGGTATCTTCACCGCCAGCGAGGTCCCGGTGGCCGTGATCTCTCTTCTGGCCCTCGGCGCCGTCATGGTCGTGCGCGACAACCTGCGCGCCCTAATGGTGATCCACGCCATCGTGTTCGCAGGGTTTCTGCTTCTTGGCGCGGCGACCCTGGCCTTCCAGGCCCATCTCCTTGGGTCCCTCGCCTGGATGATCCTTGCCGGGGCCGGGCTTTATATGGCCTATACGCCCTTCAACGCCATGCTGTTCGACCGGCTGATCGCCTTCAGCGGCCGCATCGCCACAGCAGGCTTTCTGATCTACGTGGCCGACGCCTCGGGCTACGTCGGCAGTGTCGCGCTTCTGCTTGTGCGGAACTTCGCCGGGTTCAAGCTCGACTGGCTGCAGTTCTTCACGGCCAGCGCCTATGTCGCAAGCGCCGTCGGCGCGACCCTGACCGCCGTCGCGTCTCTCTATTTTTATGCCCAGGCGGGTCGCAGGTCGCCAAACCCGGTGGTCGACGCGGGTGAGGTCGAACCCCGCCCGATCTGACCGACGGCCCTAACCCCGGTAGCGCTCCAACGCGTCGCCGAGGGCGGACTTGAGCGGGCCGAGCCAGGGCTCGTAGGCGCGCCACTGATCAAGGCCTTCGCGAAAGATCGGACGCCGAACCTGTTCTGCGCTTGGCGTGCGCACGCTGCGCTGGGTCTCGTGAAACGCGATGCAGGCCGGCTCGAACGCCAGTCCGCAGAAGCTCAACATCCGCCTCACGCTGCCTTCGAGGTCGGCGACCACATCCTCATGATGCACGCGCAGGACCCTGCCTGGGAGGACCTCGTCCCAGTGCTGCATCAGGTCAAGATAGGTGCGGTAATATCGAGCGATGTCTTCAAGGCTATAGGTGAATTCCTGACCCTGGGCGAACAGCTGCTTGAAGTTGCTGAAACAGCAGGCCATGGGTTCGCGCCGGGCGTCGATGATCCGCGCCTTCGGCAGCATCAGGTGGATCAGACCGATATGACGGAAATTGTTCGGCATTTTATCAATGAAGAACGGCTTGGTTGATCGGTGGACCCGCGTATCAGAAAGATAGGTCTCCGCGAGCCTAACGACATCCTGCCGGCTCAGCGCCGCCAAAACACCCGGATAGCGCGGCGTTTCCGGGTCGCAATCCCTGCCTTGCAGGTTAATGACCGCCGCCTGGATGTCCGCAAGCTCTTGGGTGCCCTCCACCTGGGAGTGCGAGGCGAGAATTTGCTCAAGCAAGGTAGACCCTGATCGAGGCAGGCCAAGGATGAAAATCGGGTCCGCATTCATTACGCCCCATCCCTCGCGATCCTCGAAGAACGCTCGGGTGCACACCTTGATCTGCAGGCGGGTATTGTTTTCGATGATCTCGGGACGGTAGCGGCTTTCAGACCGCTTAATTCCATTGCCTCGCTCATAGTAACGCCAGGACTGCGCCGTCTCGCCCCGGTCCTCGAGCGCCTTGCCGAGGGCGAAACAAAGGTGGACACGATCTTCCGGCTGGGTCAGGGGCGAGGCCTCCTCAAGGCGCATGCGCTCTACCCAACTGTCCTCGAACCGGAAGGTCTTGAGATTGGCGAGACTCCAATAGGCGTCCCCGAAACTGGGCCGGTTCTTCGCAGCCTCGCGATAGGCTTGCACCGCCTCGCCAACCCGTCCCACCGTCTTCAGCGCGTGCCCATGCCAAAGCGGCGCGTCCCAAGAGGCGGGGAAGTCCCGGCGCAGGCCCTCGTAGATCTCAATGGCGCGGGCGTGCTCGCCGACGCCGACAGCGATGCTCGCACAAAGGGTCCGATAATCCGGATTGGCCGGGTCGAGCGCCAGCAAGGTCTCAATCTGCTGGCGGGCCAGGCCGTACTTCTGACGCTTGACCAAGACATCGACGTACTCATAACGCGCTGCCCGATGGTCCGGCGCCAAGGCGAGCACGCCTTCCAAAAGGATCTCCGCATCGTCGAGGACGTCCAGGGATACGCCGATCTTGGCAAGAAGGCGCATAGCCTCAGGGTGATCGCCGTGGCGGAGAAGGAAGGCGCGGATAATCTGTTCGGCGCGGCTCACCTCCCCGTCCCAGAACAGAGACGTCGCCGCCACCACGTCCGGGGGCAAGGCTTTCAGCGTCGCAACATGCTCTGCAGCGGTGCGCGCCTTGGCGTCCTCGCCTTGAAGCCGATAGACCCCCTCCAGCATCCGCCAGCTCGTTGGAAGCGCGGGGTTGAGGTTCACGGCCTGCAGAAAGGCTGAGATCGCCCTTGGCGCATCCCTTTGGGCCACATAGCAGAGGCCGCGCTCCTGATGCAGGAGACTGGCGCGGGGCTGGAGCGCCTCTAACCGGTCCAGAGTTTCTAGGGCCGAACTTAGAAGGCGCTCATGACGCTGGGACGCCGCGGAAAGAAGCAGAAGATCGCGATTGTCAGGATATCGGCTCAGCAGGGCTTCGGCGGCGGCCAGAGCCTCAGGATGACGGTTGTCTCGCTGCAGCGTCCTTACCCGGGCGACCTCGCGCTCGACGTCAGAGGGCGCTGCGGAGGGAACGGTCGGGGGCATGGGCCTTCAAGAGAAGAAAGAGCGGCTCGGGGCGAGGTTCGCCCCGAGCCCTCACAGGCGGGGCGCCCCCTCAGTAGTTGAAGTCGAGCTTAAGGCCATAGACCCGCGGACGCAGAGGGACTTTGGATTCGATGAACTGGGCTGAGGAGGTATACATGCTGGCGTGGGAATTACCGAGGTTGTTGCAGAACAAGGTCGCTCCCCAGTGATCCTTCCGGATGCCGATCGACGCATCCGCCGTCACATAGCCTGGCATTTCGTATCGAAGCAGAGTGGTCGTCGGGATGATGGTGTTGGGGAAACTCGAGCCCGGCGTATAGGTCGCCGGTTCGTTGAACATGCTGCCCGTGTAGTTCGCATCAGCGCTGGCGAAGGCCGCATAAGGACCGAGTGACCATTCGTAGCGCGCTCTAAGGGTGGCCTGCCATTTCGGCGAGAAGGCGGGAACAGAGCCCTTCACCCCGAACGGGTTCACAAACGGGACGGTCGCGCCCAACGATTTGTTGTAGATCTCTGTGATGCATTTGCCGTCGGCGGCGGACCCTGGCACGTTGTCCACAAGGCACGGCGAGTTCGCTTGATAGTCGTCATTGTAGGAGCCTGTGGCCTGCAAGGTCAGGCCTTGCATCGGCTTGCCGACCAGCTGAAATTCAAAGCCCTTCACATCATAGGTCGGTCCATTGGTTAGGAAGGTGGTGTTGCCAAGCTCGGTCGGGTTGAAAAAGGCGAACTGCACCCCGTCCCACTGCATGTAATAGGCTGACACATTGACCCGAAGTCGGTGGTCGAAAAGGTCTGTCTTCACCCCGACCTCGTTGTTGGTAAGCGAGTCTGGCGCATAGCCATTGGGCTTGTCGAACTGAGGTTCGGCGCCCTTGACCAGGTCGGCCACGTCGCCCGTGCCTCGGTTGAAGGCCCCAGGTCTGAAGCCCTGACTATAGAGATAATAGACGGTTGTCAGAGACGTCGGTCGCCAGGTTACACCCGCCTTGCTCTTAAAGCCCTTATAGGTGATTTTGTCATTGTGACTGTCGATATTGACCGGCGCCGTGCAGGCGCCGTTCGGAATATCGAGGCAGCTGGTGGTGGTCTCGTATTCAGAGCCCTTCTCGAACTCGTTGTATTGGTAATAGCGTGTGCCAAGGGTGATGGTCAGATTGGGAAGGATATCGAAGTCGACCGAGCCGAACGCAGCCTCCTGGTCATAGCCGCGCTGTGTGTCTTCCCCAAACGCCGTATCATCGCCCCGGGCGCCGGGCTGGTTGGCTGTAGAGCCTGGCGCGGTCGCCACATTGCCAACGCAGGGCAATCCGCCCGACAGTGCCGAGGCGAGGTTGGTGGGTGTGCAGGAGGGAATCGTCTTATAATCGAAATTCATATTGTCGTAGATGCGGTACTGTTCGAAATAAAGACCGCCAATTCCGCGCAGGCGCCAGCTATCGGGTGTCGATACCCTGAATTCGTTGCTCAAATGCGTATTTCGGACTTCGTCATTCCAATAGGTTAGGGGCGAGTAGCACTGCGCAGGGCCGCCCCAGCCCGTGCCCCCGCCTGTACACTCGTAGTACATGCCAGCTGCGGTGCGCGAATAGTTTGAGTAGTCTTGCTGCTGGGAGATGTGGCGGATCATATAGCCGCCGGTATAGACCGCCTTCAACGGCCCCACCTTTCCGTTGATGGTCCAGGCCGTGTTCTCCCAGTTATCCTTGTCCCATGAGGGCTCAAAGGTGGTGTTCTGCAGCGGCTGGAGCGGCTGGAAATCGGAGCCGGTCGGATACTCAGCCGAAATGCCCTGAGCGTCCATGTTCTGGAGCGCCTCGGTGACCAGGATTTCCCAATCCTTGTTGACCACATAGCGCGCCGCGAGGCGTGCGCCCTCGTAGGTCAGGGGATTTGAATTGGTTTCGGCCAGATTATAGTTGTTGGCCTGGGGCGCCTGGGCGTTGGGAAGCGCGCAAAGCCCGGCCGAGGCGCCGGCGACGCCTGCCGGCTGGCCGTTCGGGCAGGCTCCCCCGGTGGGTTTAAGATTGTAGTACTGGTTGCCGTAATCGTTGTTGGAGCGTGAGAAGGTGCTCGGCACGTTGGTGATATACCCGCCCCGTTGGTCATCATAGAGCACGGCGCGAACCGCAAACCTGTCCTCGATGATCGGCACGTTCAGCACGAGATTAAAGGCGCTGTTGGGAGCGCCGCCGGTGGTTCCGCCGTAGCTGGCTTCGCCTTTGATTTGTTCGGTCGTCAGGTTTGGCTTGGCGGTGATATAGCGCACTGCGCCCGCTTCTGCGCCGCCGCCGAACAAGGTCCCCTGCGGGCCTTCGAGCACTTCAACCCGCTCCATATCCACCAGGTAGACATCGACGTTGCGCGCGGGGAACTGCATCGACTGATCGTCAAGATAGAGCGCCACGTTCGGGAAGGGCGCGATCGTGGCCGAGGACTGGTTGCCTGCGAACCCAGCGCTCAGGCCCCGCATAAAGATATTCCCCTGGCCGGGGCCGTTGTTCCCGTAGGTGACATTCGGGGTGAACTTCAAAAGATCATCGAAGGTCGTGATGTTGAGGTCCTGCAGGGTCTGACCGGTCAGAGCCTGCACCGTCATCGCCACCTTCTGAAGGCTCTCGTTCCGCCGCTGTGACGTTACGATCACTTCGCCGATGTCGGCCGGCGCGCTGCTGGACGGCGCAGGAGCGTCCGTGTCTGTCGTGGCCTTCGGAGCCAGAGTGGCGATGGCGTCGGCGCCAGCCGTCCCCTGCGCCAGCGTCGCAGGATCGCCAGCGAACGCTGCCCCGCCGCATCCGCTGAGAAGCGCGATTGCGGCGCACGACACAAGATAGTGTGACTTCATGGATGTGTCCCCCGACGTCGCCCACGAACCGCCAGCCGCAGGTCCGGACATGGACACGCGCGTGCTTGAACCGTTCGAACCTATGGAATTGCGCGACGAAAACCCCCGACGCTCGAAAGTCTATAGGGGATGCGAGTGACACTTCGATGATGGAAATAATGACAGTCCATGAAGGCTAGACCGGTGAATATGGCCTACCACATTTTTTGATTTCATCAGTTGCGCTAAGCCTGCGCAGCATTAAGAATAGAATGAACAGATGGACGAATTTCTTGTTTACAGACGATGGTTTATGCTTTGGCCCAAAATCCGCCTACGGATGGTCTACGGCGGAAAGGTCTTGGGGTTCGGCCGGGCGTAAACCCGCTAAATCGTGTGAAGACGCAGGGCCGAGCCCCCAAGGGCAGGGTCGGAGATCGAATCGGCGCCGTTCTCAAGACGCCCCGCCAAACGGCTCAGGAAATGGGGATCTATGGGGTCCTTTATCACGAGATCATACCAGCCGAAGCTACGGTGAAGCGACCACCGGCGGGTTGCGGCTGCCCCGGGCGCCACAACCCATGACTTGCCGGCGACGGCCTTCTCGTACGCCATCGGACGCACCTCGACCCGCCGCGGGGCATCGCTAGGATTTGCAATCGTGATCGCGATCGACCGGCCGTCAGGTTCAGGCCTGACGGCGGCCCTGAGCGCCAAGCCGGACGCCCGACCAGCAAAGTGACGGTGGAAGCCGTTGGGTCCCAACACCCACAGATCATGGGGTTCGCCCGGGGCCGACGCACGCCAGACGCCGTCGAGGCGCGCCTGCGGGCCCACCGTATAGCGGCGCGGGGTCTTTTGACGCTGCAGCCGGTCATAGACATGAAACACGGCCCCAGCCCGCCCCTGATTGGCGAAGATCAGCCGGACGCCCTCATCGGAGACCTCAGCGTCGACCTCAAGATCATAAGGCAGGGCGCGGGACCTTCGGAGCCCAAACGCCTGGGTGGGCATGTCTGAACCCGCCGGCGGCTTCGCCGGGGGCCGGGTCTTGAGCGCTGCGGCCCGCGCCGACGTTTCAGCGGTCGCAGGAAGCCCGCGCCAGCTTAGGGTGGCGTTTGGATGCTTGAAGTCGAAGGTCGACGTCAGGTCGCCGCATACCGTACGCCGCCAGGGCGAAAGGTTAGGCTCGACGACCCCAAAGCGCTGTTCGAGCAGGCGGATCACCGAAGTGTGGTCGAACACCTGGCTATTGACCCATCCGCCGCGGCTCCAAGGCGAGATCACATACATCGGCACGCGTGGGCCAAGGCCGTACGGACGGCCGATGAACTCGGGCTTCTCCGAAGCGGCGTCGCCCTTCGAGCGGACGAGGTGATACTCTCCCTCGGTCGAGACGCTCGAGCCTCCGGCCCACCCGCCAGGCGCCGAAGCATCGCGTGAAGGCGGCGCAGGCGGGGGCATGTGGTCGAAAAAGCCGTCGTTCTCGTCGAACATGACCAGAAGCACGGTCTGGCTCCAGACCTTTGGATTGCTGGTCAGGGCGTCGAGCACCTGAGCGGTATAGTCCGCGCCCTGCGCAGGCGTTGACGCCGCCGGATGCTCGGAGGCAGCCGCGTGCGAGACGATGTAGGACACCTGTGGCAAGGCCCCGTCGAGGACATCCTGCTTCAGGCGGTCGAGGGTCTGGGTGGACATACCCCTTGCGATCAGGTCGTGATCAGGACCGTTCGGACCCGCGTCGTGAGCTGCCCGGAAGCGCTGAAAACCGGCCAGGGGGTTGTCGGTGAAGTTATCGGCCATGTCTTCGTAGATGCGCCAACTGACGCCGGCCGCCTGAAGCCGCTCAACATAGGTGGTCCAGGTATAACCGTCGGGCGCGCCCCCGTCCTTGGCCAACCGGTCATGGGAGTTGCCGATCGCAGGACCGCCGTGTTTTCCGGAGGGATCGTTGGTGCCCGTCCACAGGAACAACCGGTTGGTGTTGGTGCCCGTTTGAATGCTGCAATGGTAAGCGTCGCAGAGGGTGAAGGCCTCGGCCAGAGCGAACTGGAACGGTAGATCCTCCCCCCGATAATGGCCCATCGAGCGCACCGTCTTTGCGTCGGGCCACTGGCTCATCCGTCCCTCATCCCACGCCGCCTGGGTGTCAGGCCAGGTGTGAGGCGTGCCAAGCGCGGCCATCAGGGGAAAGTTCTGAACCGTGTCGAGGTGGAAGGGCGAGACCGTGGAAGGCGCGCCCGAGGCGTGGGACTGGGTCCAAACGGTCTGACGCTCAGGGCCCAGGGCTGAGGGGATCGGGAACCGATCGCCAAACCCCCGCACCCCAGCGCAGGATCCAAAATAATGGTCGAAGCCGCGGTTCTCCTGCATCAGGATCACCACATGCTGAACATCCTGCAGCGAGCCGTCGCGCACATCCGCGTCAATCGCTGCGGCCTTGGCCAGCGCCCGCGACGCGAAGAGGCCGGCGCCGGCCGCGAGCAGGACACCGCGGCGATCAGGGTTCAGCATGGCGTCCGTTCACGCGAAGGGAGGATTGACGCTCGTCCATATCCCAAGCCGTCGCCCGGGTCGAATGCTGACGCGCGGTGTCGCGCGCCGATCCGCCTTGGGGTGGGAGCCGGATTTCCCCACCTGAGCGACGAACTCAGGAGCCGAGCCGTCGAACCCTTTTTGGCGAGGTCGGGGGAAATTCGGTCGACGCGCCTGATATCCCTGTGAGAAGCGCCTATATAAGTGCCTTCCAACGCCGGGCGCTGTCGCGCAGTCGCGTTGGGGATGAAAGGACGACATGTCCCTCGCTCCAACGGCTGCTTCGATGAGGCCAGTCACATGGTCATGAGTTCGCCGATCGCGTGGCTGCGGTCGTTCTGGATCCCCCTCGATGAGGTCCGCGCGGAAACCTGGGCGCTTGGCACGCGCCACCAGGGCCGCGTGATCGCCGGCGCCCGGCTAGAAGGGCGAGATCCTGGCATCAGCTTTCGGCGCGCCATCCTTTTGAAGGCGGTGATACGCCGCCAGTCCGGGTCGGCCGCCGGGCAGGCGGAGCTGACGAGGGATGGCCTTTGAGCGACAAGTCCGAGGCTGAGGGCGCGCTCAACGAGGGCCAGCGCACGGCTCTGCGCAATCTGGCGATGAAAAAGGCCGGCAAGGACGTGGACTGGATCACGATAGCCGACGCCCGCGCCCTGACCGACCTCGGTCTTGCGGAGCGCAATCGAAGTGGTTGGAGGATCACCGCCAAGGGGGAAGCGGTTCTCAGCGAGGCCGAAGCTGAGACCTCCTCGGCGACGGTGCTGCCCGGACCCGGCGCGGCCTGAGCGGTATGTCCAGCGGACGCCGCGATATCGGCCATGACGCGAGGTTCCTGGCCCAGGAACGGATCGTGGACGCTTTGCTCAGGAGCCTGGCGCTTCAGCAGCCTCGCCTGCTCCAGACCCTGCGCGACATCCTGGTCGATACGGAATTCACCCATGCGGGCAAACCCAGCGCATCGGAAACCGTTCATCAGCAGATCGATCGGCGCATCGATGGGGCCGCTCAGTTCGCCCAGGCGCATGGGACAGATCAGGATTTAAGGTCGTGACCGGCCGAAACGTCGCCTTCGGTGGAGCGGGCGTTGCGTCGAGATGAGGCCGCGTTGACGGCGAAGGCTGCAAAAGGCGCCCGTATCGATTTCAACCGCTCTAAAGCCGAGCGTACCGACGGCATCGGGTCTGAACGCCCCACGCTTGGGCGGCGGGCGAAGGCCAGGCCATGGCGAATTTTCTGCGCCAAAGCCCGCATATGATCCATAACGCGTGATCAGCCGAGAGCCGCCGATCAAACCGCCGGTGGGGTCGCCGACCGTGCCCCCTCGGCAACCTCGGCTGGGCCGAGGGCGCAAGCTGGACCCGACGAGGCGAGCCTCGCCGGGCCGAAGGCTCAAGCGGCCTGCAGCTGAGCCGCAGACATTTTGCCGTTGCGGGCGTCCTTCTCGAGCTCGAAGCCGAGCTTCTGGCCCTCATGCAGGGATGTGAAGCCCGCTCGCTCTACGGCCGAGATGTGCACGAACACGTCGCCGCCGCCGCTGTCAGGCTGGATGAACCCAAAGCCTTTTTGACTGTTAAACCACTTTACGGTGCCGATTTGCATGATTGTCCCTTTCCGGACATAGAGTCTCGCACCCAAAATGGGCATCGAGGTCAAAATTTCGGAGAGGTCGAAAGCCAATTCGTGCGCCAAAACCAAGATTTCGGCAGGAAAACCGCGCGCGATCCATGCGATATTTGATCGATCAATGCTAAACAAATCGAGGAAATAGGCAAGTTTTATTTTTAGCAATCTTGCACCCTACTGGCCATAGGGAATGATTTAGCCCATATAGGCAGGGCGCGTCGGCCTATCGAGCGCAATTTTCCTCGAATAGGAGTACGGATGGCTATCGGAGACAAGCTGTCGATTATGGACGACGCCTCGCTCACCAATCTGAAGGCCAACGCTTTGCGGCTTCAGTTTTCCGGCGGCGCCCAGTCTGAGGCGGCCCTTGCCCTTCTTCCCATGATTGAAGCAGAACTTGCCGTGCGCCTAAGCCGCAAGCCTTTAAAGGCGACCAAAGCGCGCCTACGCCGCACGCCAGCCCTTGCGGCCGTCACCGGCCTATCTTGACAGGGCCGCGAGCCTCGTTTCGCAACCCAAACCCCGGCGACCTCTCGCCGCTCCCGGAGAACGACCATGGCCAAGGGTCAGAAGAAGAGCAACAAGGAAGTCCGCAAGCCCAAGGCTGAAAAGGCCAAGCCGCCGGTCGCTATCAGCGCCTTCATTCTTCAGCCTAAGAAAAAATAGCGCGGCGTAACCAGGGCTGAGGTCGCGATCGCTCTCGCCTCAACCGTCAGCTGGGAGATCGCGGGAAGCCCCCTCAGGCGCGCGTCGTAAATCGCGGCGTCATGGCCAGATCTGCTCGTCACAGAGCCGATGGCGCCGATGCGGCCCGGGCCGAGGCGCCACAGCTGCAGGTCTGGCGTCGGTCTTGGCGTCGCACATCGCGATCCTAGCGCGCTCGGGCGACCTCAACCGCGATTTCGGCCAACCCAAGCGGACGGCGGCGCCTCCGCGGCCAGGGCGCGAGGCAAGGGCTTGGATCGACGATCGGAGGGCGAGCTTGCCAGGCCCGCCGACCAGGGCCTTCCCCTCGGCCAAGATCAGAACAGCGGTCTTTCGACGGTCTCGTTTAATCAAGCGATTAAATAGTTGGGTTGAGGCTGCGCCTGCTCTAGGCCGGATGGCCAAGGTCGTGTAATCCAACGGTTAAGAGCTGGCGGAGACCAGCCTATAGGATCGACGCCAGGAGTTTGCCATGCCTTCGCCTGACCTTACGCCTGTCATCATTGGCGTGGGCGAAATCACCGAGCGCAAGCCTGCGCCAGGCAAGGCCCGCGAGCCCGTCGATCTAATGGCGGCCGCGCTGCGCGCCGCCGACGCCGACGCCGGCGGCGGATGGCTGAGCCGGCTTCAGTCCCTGTCCCTGGTCGGTTTGATAAGCTGGCGCTACCGTGACCCTGTGCGCTTGCTCTGCCAGCGGCTCGAGATAGATCCGGACGAGGCCGTCAACGCCAGCATGGGCGGCGAAACCCCGATCCGGCTACTCCATGAGGCGGCGATCTCGATCGCCACGGGCAGGCTCACCGCGGCGGCCTTTGTCGGTGGTGAGGCGGCGTCATCGGTGAGCCAGGCGATCAAGACCGGGCAAAGCCCGAACTGGACGCCCATACCGCCGCCAGAGGAGACCGTGCGCTTCCCCTCCTCGAGCTTCGCCATGAGCCCCATCGCAAAGACCCTCGGCGTTCGCGAGCCGGCGCAGGTCTACCCGTTCTACGAAATGGCCACCCAAGCCGCCTGGGGCCAGACCCCGGCGGAGGCCGACCGCCGCTCCGCCGCCCTCTGGGCCCGATACGCCAAAGTCGCCGCAGGCAACCCCAACGCCTGGATCCAGAGCGCGCCCGACGCGGAGACAATTTCCAAGGTTACGCCTGACAACCGTATGATCAACTGGCCCTACCCAAAGCTCATGGTCGCCAACCCCCAAGTCAATCAGTCGGCGGCGGTGATCATCGCCAGCCTGGCGGCGGCCCGGGCTGCTGGAATCGACGACGCTCGGATTATCCATATCTGGGGCGGCGCGGATGCACGCGAGCCAGAAGATTACCTCAAGCGAGATCGATATGACCACTCCACCGCCCAAACGGCGGTGCTCGACAAAGCGGCGCAGATCGCCGGCGGCGACGCCCATGCCTTTGACCGGATCGAGCTTTACAGCTGCTTTCCAGTGGTGCCGAAGATGGCGCTTCGTACGCTTGGACTCGAAGAGCACGGCCCGCCTCCGACTGTCGCCGGCGGCCTGACCTTCTTCGGCGGCCCCCTAAACAACTACATGGCCCACGCGATCTGCGCCATGGTGCGCGCCCTGCGAGCCCACCCCGGAGAGGTCGGTTTGCTCTATGGCCAGGGCGGCTATGTGAACAAGCACCACGCCCTCGTTGTATCCACGCGCGCGCCGTCTGCGCCGATCGCCCTTGATCCATCGGTGCAAGCTGAGGCGGACGCGGCGCGTGGAAGGGTTCCGCCGCTGATCCCGGACTACCAAGGCCCCGCGCGCATCGAGACCTACACGGTGCGCTTCGGGAGAGACGGCGCGCCCATTGATGGGATCGTCATCCTGCTTACGCCGGAAGGAGGCCGTTGCATGGCCCGCGTCCCGGGTGAGGACGAGGCGTCGCTCATGCCGCTTCAGGACCCGGATCGCTCCGCCATCGGTCTTGAGGGCGTTGTCGTTAACGATCCGTCCGGCGGGCCGATTTGGCGGCTGGACGCCGGGGTGCAAGACCAGCAACCCGTGCGCGCAGGAGGAGCCTGATCGCGATGATCACGACCCGCATCACAGAACTGTTCGGCATCGACCATCCCATCGCCCAGGGCGGCATGCAGTGGGTCGGCAAGGCCGAACTTGTCGCGGCGGTCGCCAACGCTGGCGCCCTCGGCTTTATCACCGCCCTCACCCAGCCGACACCCGAGGACCTGGCCCGCGAAATCCGCCGAACCCGCGATATGACCGACAAGCCGTTCGGCGTGAACCTGACCATCCTTCCTTCTATTAAACCGCCCCCGTACGCAGAGTACCGCCAAGCCATCATCGAAGGCGGGGTCAAGATCGTCGAGACCGCCGGTTACAAACCGCAGGAGCACGTCGACCACTTCAAACAGCACGGCATCAAGGTTATCCATAAATGTACGGCCGTGCGCCACGCCCTCTCTGCAGAGCGCATGGGCGTGGACGCCATCTCCATCGATGGCTTCGAGTGCGCCGGACACCCTGGAGAGGACGATATTCCCGGGCTGATCCTGATCCCGGCCGCCGCTGATCGCGTGAAGATCCCTATGCTGGCCTCCGGCGGGTTCGGAGATGGGCGCGGACTGGCCGCCGCCTTGGCGTTAGGCGCGGACGGGATCAATATGGGCACCCGCTTTTGCGTAACCAAAGAGGCGCCGATCCCGGACGCCTTCAAGCAACGCATGGTCGAGAATGACGAGCGGGCTACCGATCTGATCTTCCGCACCCTCCACAATACCGCCCGGGTGATGAAGAACGCCGTAAGCCAACAGGTCGTCGAGATCGAACGGCGCGGCGGCGCCAAGTTCGAGGATGTTCAGGCCCTGGTGGCCGGCGCCCGCGGGCGCGACGCCTTAGCTGATGGCGACACCGACGGGGGCATCTGGTCGGCAGGAATGATCCAGGGGCTGATCCACGATATTCCGACGGTGAAGGACCTTATCGACCGCATCATCGCCGAAGCCGAGGCGGTCATAGAGAGCCGGCTTGGCCGCATGTTGGCCGCAGCGCCCAAGAAGGCGCTGGCATGAGCAAGACCGTCACGTTCGATCTTGCGGGCCGGGTCGCCCTGATCACCGGCGCCTCCTCCGGGATCGGCGCTCAGTTCGCCCGGAGCCTTGCGAAGAGCGGCGCCGCCGTCGTGCTCGCCGCCCGAAGAGCCGACCGGCTTGCGGCCCTAGCCGATGAGATCAAAGCCGCGGGCGGGCGGGCCCTCGCCGTCGCCATGGACGTCGCCGACGAGGCCTCGACCTGCGCCGCCTATGACGCCGCCGACGCCGAATTCGGAGGGGTCGACACCGTGATCGCCAACGCCGGGGTCAGCCATGGCGGGAGCGCCATGGGCCTCAAGCTCGAGGCCTTCGACGACACCGTGGCGATCAATCTTCGCGGCGCCTTCCTGACCGCCCGCGAAGGGGCCAGGCGGATGGTGGCGAAATACCCGGCGTCCGAAGACCGCGGCCGGGTCGTGCTGATCGCCTCGATCACCGCGCATAAAGCCTGGACCGCCATGGCTGCGTATAGCGCCACGAAGGCGGCCGTGGTCCAACTTGGCCGAACCATGGCGCGGGAGTGGGCCAATAAAGGCGTCAACGTCAACGTCCTCTGCCCAGGCTACATTCGCACCGAGATGACAGACGCGCTTTGGTCCGTCGATAGGGGGCGGGATCTGCTGGACAGTTTCCCCCGTCGTCGCCTGCTCGAGCTCGACGCGCTCGATCCGCTTCTGCTCTACTTCTGTTCGGACGCCAGCCGCCAGCTTACGGGATCTGTGATCGACGTCGACGATGGACAGTCTCTCGGGTGATCCAAGCCCTTCCCTTGGCCGCCGATCCTCAGAGTTCGCGCGCCGCCCTGATGAAGGCGGCCAGCGATCTGATGATCGAGCGCGGGGTGATCACGATTTCCCTCAGTGAAATCGGTCAGCGGGCCCAGCTCAACACCGCCCTGGTGAAGTACTACTTCGGCGGTAAGAGCGGGCTGATGCTGGCCTTGGTTCGCGACGTGCTCGGCAAGGCCCTGGTTCAGATGGAGGGCCTGACGACGATGGACGTTGATCCGGTCACCAAGCTCAAGCTGCACATCAAGGGCGTGATCAACGTCTACTTTCGCTACCCGTATGTGAACCGGCTGATCCACGCCATGCTGCTGGATCCTGTTCTAGGCGAAGAGGTGGCCAAGACCATCTCCCGCCCCTTGGCCGAGACCCAGCGCCAGCTGGTCGAAGACGGCGTCCGGGCAGGCGCGCTTAAGCCCATCGACCCCATGCTGTTCTACTTCATCATCCTCGGCGCGTGCGATCACCTGTTCTTTAGCCAACAGGCCCTGCGCCACGCCTTCGGAGTGCACAGGATCGATGATCAACTCCGCAGAGCCTATACCGACACCCTGCTCGACATGGTGCTGAACGGCATCCTGCTGCCGCAAGGGAAGACTGGCTAACCCGAAGATTATCCGATTGTTTAAATTCCAAACGCGTAAGCCTTGAGGACTTCAAAACATGCCCGAAGCCTACATCATCGACGCGGTGCGCACGCCCCGCGGCATCGGCAAGGTCGGCAAGGGCGCCCTCGCCGACTTTCATCCCCAGCACCTGGCCGCCGCCGTCCTAAAGGCCCTCGCAGAGCGCAATCAGATCAAAACCGCCGACGTCGACGACATCATCTGGGGCACCTCCAGCCAGCGCGGCAAGCAGGGGGGCGATCTCGGCCGAATGGCGGCGCTCGACGCGGGCTACGACACAAGGGCTTCGGGCGTCACCCTCGACCGGTTTTGCGGCTCTGGCATCACCACCGTCAACCTCGCCGCCGCCCAGGTCATGTCCGGGATGGAGGATTTGGTGATCGCCGGCGGGACGGAGATGATGTCCTACACCGCCTCGAGCGCCGACCCGACCGCCCCGCCGATGATGGACAACGGCAATCTGCGTCTTCGCGCCCGCCATCCACAGTCCCATCAGGGCGTCTGCGCCGACGCCATCGCCACCCTGGAAGGAATCAGCCGCCAGGCGGTCGACGAACTCGCCCTCGTCAGCCAGCACCGCGCCGCGCAGGCCATCAAAGAAGGCCGTTTCGACAAGAGCCTCGTGGCGGTTTACCGCGAAGACGGATCTCTGGCCCTTGACCACGAGGAGTTCCCAAGACCAGGCACCACGATGGAGGGCCTCTCGGCGCTCAAGGCCTCCTTTGCGGCCATGGCGGAGTTTCCCCTCGACGAGAAGGGCACGACCTATGGCGGCCTGATCCGGCAAGTCTATCCGGACCTGAAGATCGAGCACATCCATCACGCCGGCAATTCCTCCGGCGTGGTCGACGGCGCCGCAGCCATCCTCCTGGCGTCCCCCGACTACGCCCGTAAGAACGGGCTTAAGCCGCGCGCTCGGGTTATCGCGACCGCCAATGTCGGCGACAGCCCGACCTTGATGCTGAACGCCCCGGTGCCGGCGGCCCGCAAGGTGCTGGAAAAGGCTGGTCTGACCGTCGACGACATCGACCTTTGGGAGATCAATGAAGCGTTCGCCGTCGTCGCCGAAAAGTTCATCCGCGACCTCAGGCTCGACCGTGAGAAGGTCAATGTAAACGGCGGCGCCATGGCCCTTGGCCATCCGATCGGCGCCACCGGTTCGATCCTGATCGGCACAGTGCTTGACGAACTTGAGCGCCGTGACCTGAAGCGCGGTCTTGTAACCATGTGCGCGGCCGGCGGCATGGCGCCGGCGATCATTATCGAGCGGGTTTAACGGGCGGGCTCATCATCAAAGCGGGGCGGACCTTTCGGAACGCTAAAGCTCATCCCTCGCCGGATCACCCACGTCCCAACCTCAGAGCCGGACGTAACCTCTGGGACTAAAGCCCCTGAGGAACAAGCTGCAACGTGCTCCAACGCGGCGCGCCAGATCCGAACCTAGACCGCCCGACCGACGACTTCTTTCATGATCTCTGATGTGCCGCCGAAGATGCGGGTGACGCGGGCGTCGCGCCAAAGCCTGGCGATCGGGTATTCGTTCATATAGCCCGCGCCGCCGTGAAGCTGCAGGGACTTGTCGCAGCACTCCCACTGCAGCTCGGTATGCAGCAGCTTGGCCGCAGAGGCTTCGCTCGCCGTGAGTTCCTTTCGATAGTGACGGTTCAAGCACCAGTCGATGTGGGCCCATCCGGCCTGCAGCTTGGCCGAGAGCTCAGCCAGAACGAAGCGGGTGTTCTGGAAGTCGATCACGGTCTTGCCGAACGCCTTTCGCTCGCGCGTGAACTCCACCGCCAGATCAAAGGCGCGCTGGGCCGCCGCCTGAGCCGAGACGGCGATTGAGAGGCGCTCCTGGGGCAACTGGCCCATGAGATAGTAGAACCCCCGTCCCTCCTCGCCCAGCAGGGCCGAGGCCGGCACGCGGGCGTCCTGGAAGAACAATTCGCTGGTGTCGGCGTCGTGCTGGCCGATCTTATCGAGGTTGCGCCCGCGGGCGAAGCCAGGCGTGTCGGCATCGACCAGAAAGAGGCTTATGCCCTTCGCGCCCTGGGTCGGGTCGGTCTTAGCCACCACGATGATCAGGTCGGCGTTCTGTCCGTTGGTGATGTAGGTTTTGGATCCGTTCAGTCGATAGTGATTGCCGTCAAGGCGGGCGGTGGTGCGCACCCCTTGCAGGTCCGAGCCTGCGCCAGGCTCGGTCATGGCGATAGCGACGATCAGCTCGCCGGTGATCATCCGTGGGACATAGGTCTCTTTCTGCTCCTCCGACCCGTAGGCCAGAAGGTAGTCCAACACGATGTCCGACTGGAGCGTTATCCCGGAGTTGCAGCCGATATAGGCGTGCTCCTCGCCAACGATGGCGTTGTAGCCGAAATCGAGATTGAGCCCGCCATAGGCCTCCGGCGCTGTCGGGCAGAGCAAGCCCGCTTCGCCGCACTTGCGCCAGAAGGGCTTATCCACCACCCCCTCGCTCTGCCAGCGCTCGAGGTTTGGAGCCGCTTCAGCGCCGAAGAAACGGCGCACGGTGTCACGAAATTGGGTGTGCTGCGCGTCGAAGGCAGTGCGGCGGGACGTGTCTAACATTGGAGCCTCGGGGCCGGCGGAGAAGGTCAGTCAACGAAGGCGGCGACGCGTTTCTCGAGGGCCGAAAACACAGCTTCCTTCTGGTTTGGCGAGCCGATCAGAGCAGCCTGCTCTTCGGATTCGGCAAGGAGGACCTCAGCCTCGTCGGCGTCTTGCGCCAAATTGATCAGCCGTTTGGCCGCGCGGATAGCGGACGGGCTGCGCTGGGCGATCTCTGATGCAAACGCCAGGGCTTCTGCGCGGGGATCGGCGCAGACACGGGTGGCGAGCCCAAGACGCAAGGCCTCTTCCCCGGAGATCATCCGTCCAGAATAGGTAAGCTCGCGGGCGACATCGTCGCGGACCAGGCTGCGGAGCAGGGCCACCCCGCCCATGTCCGGCACGAGCCCCCATTTGATCTCGAGCACCGACATGCGCACATCCGGCGTCACGAAGCGGAGGTCAGGCCCCAAGGTCAGCTGAAAGCCCCCGCCGAGCGCCACCCCATGCACCGCCGCGATCACCGGCGCAGGCAAGTCGCGCCAGACCAGGACCGCGTTCTGGGCGCGGTTGGCGCCGCGGGCGGTGCGGGTAGCGCTGAGGAGTCGCGCCCCAGACCGCTCGCCAGAGGCCATACGGCCAAAGTTGGAGGTGTCGAGCCCTGCACAAAAGGCGCGACCTTCCCCGGACAGCACGACGGCGCGGACGCCGGGCTCGGTCTTGAGACGCTCGCCCATCGCGATCAGAGCATCGAACATCTCATCATCGAGGGCGTTCATCTTGTCGGGCCGGTTCAACCGCACATCGGCGACCCCGCCGCTCACGGTCACGCTCAATCTGTCGCTCATTGACGAAGGTCCTGCCTGCATAGCGCGCGGACGGCATCTATGCCGATGGCGGCTAAAAACGCCAGACTGACGCTGGGGGAAGCCGGGCTGGCCCCAGCGCAGAGGTCAGGATGGGGCCCCGCCCGCCTCGCCGCCGACAGGCGAGAGCGTACGCCGCAACACTGACGACCGGGCGGGCGCTACCCCTGACCCGGACCGGACTTTCACCGGCTGGATCGCGCCAGCTTGGCCTGGCGCATCGGAGAGAGAAAGAGGGAGAAGAGAGACGTTAGGCTCTGCATGCCAAACCTCGTCCTGCCGCAAACCCGCCTCCTCAGCGCAGCATGCAAAGGCCGTTCTTGATCACGGTGACGTTTCGGGCAGGCACGCGCGCCTCAAACGCGATGGCTTTGCCGTCGCGCCACAGATCGACGCTCAGGGTTTCGCCGGGAAAGACCGGCGCAGAAAATCGCACCTGATGGCTGAGGATCGCCGCGGGGTCGTAGGCGGTGATGGCCTGCAAGACGGCCCGGCAGGTCAGGCCGAAGGTGCAGAGGCCATGGAGGATCGGTCGCTCAAACCCTGAGCGCCGGGCGCTCTCGGGATCTGAGTGAAGCGGATTGCGGTCGCCGCTCAGCCGATAAAGCAGGGCCTGGTCCTTACGCGTGGTGAGCTCCACCTGATAGTCCGCCGGCCGGGTCGGGACCGCATGCGGCTCCGCCGCCCCCTCGGAGGGACCGCCAAACCCCCCGTCGGCGCGGGCGAAGGTCGAGCCCGTGAGGGTCGCGATCTTGACGCCATCGTCGTCGGTCCACACGGTTTGGCTGACAAGAACAGCCCCTTTTTCCTTGCCTTTGTCGAAAGCGCCGATCGTGCGCGTGGTTGCGGTGAAGGCGCCTGACGGCGGGAGGGGCTTATGCAGCTCGACCTTCTGCTCCCCGTGCACCACCATCAGATAGTTGATGCTGCTTTCACGATGGCCGGGCGGCCTCCCCAGAGGCTCAGCGTCGCTGCGGCCATTGGCGGTCGCCAGCACCGTCGCCGCCGTTGGAACAACCTTGAGCCCGCGCTCGTAAACGAACGCCAGCTCGGTCTCGTTCAGGGGATCGGCTCCAAGGCCGATGCCGAGGGCGTACAGCATCACATCTTTTTCAGTGTAGCTGAAGCGAGATGGCTGGTTCCCCTGCTGCAATATGTCGGGATAATAGATGGGCATTGGGGAGCTCTCCCAGGGGTACGGTCTCAAGGCCGGTTTGTCCTGACCGGAGGGGACCGACCTCTCAGGCCGAGGTCAAGTCCAGATTTGCACGCTTGAACCGCGTTCCGGCGACCCCAGATGCTCTAGTCGGTTTAAGGAGAATTTCGTGGCGTCACCCTTCATCGGTCTCGAAGTCGAGGAAGAATACCGTCCCAGCGACCGCGCCTTCGGCTTCGACCTCGACCGATGCCTGTCCTCCGTCTTGGTCCTTGAGGCCCGCGTCGCTAGCGACGCCTTCACCGCTGAAACCCTTGGAACAGAACGGGTCGGCAACGCCGTCGTGCTGAACGCGGACGGGCTGGTCGTGACCATCGGCTATCTGATCATGGAGGCTGAGGAGGTCATCCTAACCACCGGCGACGGACGAAGGATCGAGGCGCACGTGCTGGGCGTCGATCCAGCGACCGGCATCGGCCTTCTGCAGGCGTTGGAGCCCCTGGGCCTGCCCGCCCTTCTGATTGGAGACTCCCGCGATCTCGACCCCGATGAGCCGGTGATCTCCGCCGGCGGCGGCGGCAGGGCGCACGCCTCTTCAGGGGAAGTCCTCGCCCGAGGACCCTTCTCCGGATACTGGGAATATCATCTTGACGAGGCCCTTTTCGTGCAGCCTGCCCATCCACACTGGAGCGGCGCAGCGCTGATCAACGCCTCGGGCGAGCTCGTCGGCATTGGGTCCTTGCGCATGGAGCAGCTGACCTCGGCAGGCGAAGTCCACCCCCTCAACATGTTCGTGCCGGCCGAACTTCTTCCGCCCATCTTGGACGATCTGGCCCGCGGCCGGGCGGCGAGCCCGCCCAGGCCCTGGCTCGGCCTGCTTGCGCAGGAGGTCGACTCCCACGTTGTCGTGCTCGGAGTCTCAAAGGATGGGCCTGCGGCGCGAGCGGAACTGCGCCGCGGCGACGTCATCCGCGAAATCGGAGGCCGCCCGGTGAACGACCTCGCCAGCTTTTACAAGCGACTCTGGTCGCTCGGGCCGCCCGGAGTGGAGGTGCCCCTCACCCTACAGCGCGGCGGCGATCTTTTCGACGTCGACGTCCGTTCAACGGATCGCGCCTCGAGGCTGAAAAAACGCCGCCTGAACTGAGGCGCGCTCGTCCTCGCGCAGGGGACGCCGAGGGGGTCGGTCCAAAGATTGGCCCAAACCTGCACCCGCCCGAATTGAACCGTCAATCAACGCTTGCAGCGGCTGGGCTCGGCGCTTTACAGCCGATGAGGACTTTGCCTTTGTGGCGTCTTGGTTCAATGAAAGCGCATGTCCGGCGAACATCACGAGCAAGACCACCACCACGATCATCACAGTCACGCTGAAACGGCGCCCTCGGACATAGCGGTCCGCGTCAAGGCGCTCGAGTCGCTCCTGGTTGAAAAGGGCATCGTCGATCCCGAGGCCCTCGATGCGATCGTAGAGCGATTTGAACATCGGGTCGGCCCGCGCAACGGCGCCCGCGTCGTGGCCAAGGCCTGGAGCGACCCGGCCTATCGCGCAAGACTGTTGCAGGACGCGACCGCCGCCATCGCAGAGCTCGGCTACACCGGCGGCCAGGGCGAACACATGGTCGCCCTCGAGAATACCCCTTCGGTGCATAATCTTGTCGTCTGCACTCTATGCTCCTGCTACCCCTGGCCCGTGCTCGGCCTGCCGCCGGTCTGGTATAAGTCCCCGCCCTACCGTTCGCGTGCGGTGATCGACCCCCGGGGCGTGCTGGCCGAGTTTGGGACGTTGCTGCCCGAGGAGGTCGAGGTCCGGGTCTGGGATTCCACCGCAGAGGTCCGTTATCTCGTCATCCCAGAGCGGCCGCCCGGGACGGAGGGCTTGGACGAGGCGGCTCTAAGCGCCCTTGTCACCCGTAACGGCATGATCGGAACGGCAAGGCTGTGAACGGTGTCCACGACATGGGCGGCGTGCATGGCTTGGGCGCAGTGGCGCCCGAGACCGATGAGCCTATCTTCCACGCCGACTGGGAAAAGCGGGTCCTGGCGATGGTCATCGCCTCTCCCACTCGCGGAAACATCGACGCCGGCCGCCATGAACGCGAACGGATTTTAGGCGCCCTCTACCTCGGGATGAGCTACTACGAGCGCTGGTTCGAGGCCCTTACGTCCATGTTGGTCGCGAGCGGCGCGATTTCGGAGGCGGAGCTGGCGAGCGGCCGGCCCGATCCCACGGCGCCCAAGGCCACGCCGCGTCTGTCGCCGCAGGGCGTTGAAGCGGCGCTATCCTATCAGGGCACATACCTTCGCGAAGGCCCCGTGTCGGCGTTCAGGCCCGGAGACGCGGTCCGGGCGCGCAACCTTCATCCCGTGGGGCACACACGCCTGCCTCGTTATGTTCGCGGTCGGGTGGGTGTCGTTAAGACCGCCCACGGCGCTCACGTCTTTGCCGACAGCCATGCCCACGGCCGGGGCGATGACCCCCGCCCGCTCTATACCGTCCGCTTTGCTGCACGAGACCTCTGGGGCGTTGATGCGCCCGAGCGGGACAGCATCAGCCTCGACCTCTGGGAGCCCTATCTTGAACACGCCTGACGCCAGGGTTCTGCCAGGTTTGCCGCACGATGGCGACACCCCGGTGTTCGAAGAGCCTTGGCAGGCGCAAGCCTTCGCCCTCGCCGTCCAGCTCAACGCTAAGGGAGCCTTTACCTGGGCCGAGTGGGCCGAAACCCTCGGGCGGGAGCTGGCCGCCGCCCCGCTCGACGACGGCGCGCGCTATTACCACCATTGGGTCTCAGCGCTCGAACGGATCTCCGCAGAGCGAAACCTCGCCGACTTCAGCGCGCTCAAGGCGCGCAAGGCGGCGTGGGTGGACGCCTACCGGAGAACCCCGCACGGCCAGCCTGTTGAGCTGCCAAGCCAGATCACGCTCGCCCCCCGATAAACCAGGGATTGAAATTAGCCGTCGCACGGGTCGACTTCACAGATGCAATTTCGACTCTAGAAACGGGCCTCCCACGGGCTAGCCTTAGGCGATCCCACCGCCCGACGTCCCGTTCTCCACCCGGGCACGCAAGCCACGATGGGTTTTGGCGGCAAGGTCCTTGAGGACCCGGGCGTTATCATTCCCTTGAGACCGACGTGCAGCTCCGTGATCTCGACTTCGGCCAGGGTGAAGATGGCCACGCCTGCAAAGCGGAGAGGCTTGAACAGGCCGGCGAAATCGGCTTGCTCGCCGCTGATCCGGTCCAGCGCCTCGGCGAGGAGGACATCAATCGAATATAGCCGACTGAAAGGTCAGACGGGTCGCCTCGACAGCCCTGACGTCACCCGCAAACGCGTGGCATGCTAAGGACCGTGAGTCCCCTTTTCCATTTGCCGAGCGCCGTCCGACGCCACCCCGCCGTGGACGCGTGGTTCGTTGTCCCGGACGCGCCGTTAAGACGCCTTGCCGAGCCCTGGTTCGAACGGATGCGCGCTTGCGGCGCGGATGTGACGGAGCTGATCCATGATGGACGTCCCACAGCGTGCGTGGACGACGCCGCTTTCGCTTACACAGACGCGTTCACCGCTCACATCAACGTGGGCTTCTTCAACGGCGCGAACCTTGAAGATCCGGCAGGGCTCTTGAGGGGCGACGGCAAACGCATGCGCCATGTCAGGCTCCCCTTTGGAGGGCCCGTGGACGCAGACGCCCTTGGCGCGCTCATAGCGGCGGCGTATGTCGATGTGAGGATGCGGCTTGACGCCGGACCGTGACCGGCAAACCACCCGACGACATCGAGATATCGAGCCTTCAGCGAGCCAGCGGCCCTGCCCGAAAGGCTTTATTCATGCCCGCGGCAACGCCTCGCGAGCGGCCCTTAGATCCGGCCGCCGCGGACCAAACGGGACATCCGGATCAAACATCGGGCCGGCGCTCAGCCTCTTGCGTGGGCCTAGGGCGCTGGGCTTGGCCCATCCTCGATGCGACCGATGAAATCGAGCGCGGCGGCGTCGGGCGTGGGCTCCGCCTTCGGGCCATCGTTGGTGAAGTTGATCAGCCTATCGCCCGCATCATAAGGCGGCCATATTGGTCGGCCTCCGCCATTGGGATCACCGGTCTTTGCGAACGCGACCCAGTAGGCGCTGATGGTCTTGGCCAAAAGCGCGTCTCGCTGGTCAGTCGGCCAGGGCGAGGCGGACAGGGTTTGAAAAACATATTGCCGATCAGAGGCGTGGACGGCGCCCGTCAGCATTTTCGGCGCCCCCGATGACACCACCGAAAATCGATAGAGCCAGGTCGGCGCCCCGGTCTTGGCGTGGGCCTTGGCTAAGGCGCGCGCCGGTTCGCCGAACACAAGATCTGTGATGATCTGCGCCTTGAGGGCCTCCGGACCGCCGTAGACCGCTTCGGCCGCCGTGCGCTGTTCTGGGGTCAGCCGGTCGAAGCCCTTAAAGGCGCCTGCATAGGCGGCTGGGATCTCCAGGCTGTTGGAGCCCACCATATAGGGCACGATGGCCTGCCTCCCCTGGCGAAAACCCTCCAGGACGCCTTGCGTCACAAGAACGCCATCTATGATCGGCGCCTCGCCCTTGGTCATATCAAGATCGCCCGCGGCGAGAATGGCTTCGGCGGGGATGGCGCGAAGGGCGGCCACGTCCTGCCCGACCACGCTGAGACCCGCCACGAACCGGGCGCCGGAGAGCTCCGCTTCAGACAGGGTCTCGCTTGTCTCGCGCCCGACCCCGGACTCAACGATGGCTTTGGAGAAAAGGCCGCGCGCTTCGGGGATCAGCATGAGCCGATTAACCGACACGCCGCCGGCGGACTCGCCAAAGAGGGTCACCTTGGACGGATCGCCGCCGAACGCCCTTATGTTGGTCTGCACCCACTTCAGGGCGGCGATCTGGTCCATAAGCCCATAGTTTGCGAGCTCCCCATGGCCAGGCTCAACGGAGAGGGCCGGATGGGCAAAGAACCCGAAGCGGCCCAGCCGATAGTTGATCGCGACCACGACGACGCCCTGCTCCGCCAGCTTCGCGCCGTCATAGAGCGCCGCTGTGCCTGAGCCGTTCACGAACCCGCCGCCGTGGATCCACACCATCACCGGCAGACGCGCGCCGCGGTCGAGTTTGGGTGTAAAAACGTTCAGCGTCAGACAGTCCTCGCTGCCCCTCCCCACCCCGACGCCATTGTCCTTGGAGAGCTTCTGCATGCAGATCTCGCCGTCCTTGTCGGCGGGGCGCAGACCGCTCCAGGCGGCGGCAGGCTCAGGTGGACGCCAGCGCAGCGGTCCAACCGGCGGCGCTGCGTAGGGGATCGCCCTGAAGCTGATGACCCGCCCTGACCGCACGCCGCCGAGAAGCCCGGTGTCGATCCGCACCACGTCTCCTGCGTCCGCCCTCGCCCCCGAAAGCGTCGCCACGACCAGAGCCACCAAAGCAAGAGACGTCAAAGACCCCATGATCGCCTCGTTTGATGCGGGCCGCGGCGCACGCGCAGCTCAGCGGCCGTCCGGCGCAATGATCGGCCGGGCGTCCTTCCAGGTGTAGGGCAAGGTGTCGGGGATGACCGAAACCTCGGTTGTAAACTTGAACGGATAGGCTGTTCCACTGGGATAGGTCAGCTCGACGAAATAGGCGCTCCAGCCTCTTTGCGGTTTTTCCACCTTGCCGACCCAGGTCCCGTTCTTTTGCTGTTCGAGCCTGGTCGAGGCGAAGGCCTTCCCGATCGTATCGACCCGAAAGTCTCGCGCCTTTGGGTCGTTCGCCTGCCAGAGATTGACCTCGAGGGGCTTGGTCTTGGAGCGTACGACGATCGCGCCGTCTTTGCGCAGCCGCCAGGAATAGACGGGAAGGGGCCGCTCGGTGAGGATGGCGTCGAAGAAGGCGGTAATGCTCTGGGTGATGTCCGTGCCGGCCGTCGAGTGCTTGGAGTTGGGGATCATCCTCAATCGCTTGATTTCAGGCAGCAGATGATAGCTGAACCGGGTGTTATCCGGCGGGAAATACTCGTCGCCAACGGCGTTGATGATGTACTTTGGCATGCGCATTGATGGGCGCGACCTGTAGTTTAAAGGGTCCTCGATCCTGTTCACCGCCCTCAGGCCGGGCGTGCCGATCATGCCAGGAATGAGGCCGTTCTCGACGTAATCCTTCAAGGCCGGTGAGAAATAGCCCATCGCCTCCCAGTGGTGACGCGTGGTGGCGTCGACATCGAGCACATTGATGACGATGGGAACGATCGCGACCACGCGCGGGTCAATTGCGCCGACGAGCCAGGTCGTCCAGGCGCGCTTAGAGGCCCCCGCGACCACGAACCCGTCAAGCTTGAGCTTTCCACCTTGATCGCTGGCCAGATACTGCTGCACGGCCGTCATGGCGGCCACGCCGCTCTTGACCATGGGAAGGCGCAAGAGGTCGAGCGGATTGCGGTCCTTGACGAACTTGGCCTGTTGGTAGGCGATGATCTCGTCCTCGACCCGGGGACGATCCGGCTCTTCGGCGAAACGCAGCGGCTGGTTCGGGACATCGTCGAGTTCGGCGACGACGGCATGGGTCTCAGTCGCCATCCTGGCGAAGGCGTCAGGAGCGGCCTTGGGCGCAGGGTCGGTGTTGTCGCCGCCGGTGATGTAGAGAAAAGCCTGGCTGAAACGGGTTTCGTCAGGGACGATCACCGTCAGCCAATGCTTCCAAACCGGCTTGTCGACCTTGGTCGCATCGAGCCAGGACTGTGAGGTCAGCGCCAAAACTGCGCCGTGGTAGCCCGGACCGGAGAGGGTGTGATCCAGGCTCCAGCCGAACGCCGGGTCCGGCTTGGCCACATAAGCGTCTATAGCGCGGGTCTGAACCGCATCGCCTGCGGCGCTTATGACCGCGCGGGGACCGGCGTCGGCGGCTGCGGGGGTGAGCGCAAGGCCAAGCGCCAACGCCAAGAGCTTGAACGACACCATTGGGCCTCCCGTGGCCGCTTCGGACCTTGAGACGAGAGTGGCCGGGCGCGGCGATGGCCGCAAGCCCGTCAGGACGAAACCGCCCCGTTCCGGCTCAATAAAGCGACCGCAGCGTAAAGCGCTGAGGAGAGCGCCATGAGCACAGCGGCGATCCCAAGGGCTCCGGTCACCGCCGCGCCATGGACGCCGGCCGCGCTCAGCGCAGGCCCGAGGCTGAGACCGACCAGAGTGACGGCGGTCAGCAACATCGCGGCGCCGCGCGTCGGATCAAGGGCGATCAGGAGCCGCACCTGGAACGGACTCATCGCCAGCCAAAATAACCCGAACAGCAATGAAGGGATAACAAAGAGCAAGGGCGCCCCGGCCGACGCCAGCACGGTGATCACGCCCGTCTGACAGAGGGCGCCGGCGATCAGGGCGGGCCGATAGGGAAACCGGCCGCCCCAGGCGGCGACGCCAAAGGCGCCGGCGACCTGGAAGATGAGGCCGCCCGCAACGGCGACGCCGGCCAGAAGCGGCGCGAAATGGTGCTGATCCACCAGCAAGGGCAGATAGTTCCAGGCGCCGCCGATCGCTGCGTTCTGCACGCCGACTGCGCCAAGGGCCAGACAAATTAGCAGCGTCCAGCGTGTTGGCTGCGCCCCCTGGGCGTCAGGCGCTGAGGCGCGGGTGGGAAGGAAAACGGCTGCGCCGGCGCTGATCAGGCTGAGGCCCGCCAGGATGATAAAACCACCCCCTGCGCCGAGCTGCGGGGTAATCCAGGCCGGGACCGCATAGGCCATCAGGGCCTGAGGCAGGGTCGAGAGGCCAAGGAAGGCCCCGTTCAGTCTGTCGGGCTGGGAATGATGGATCAGGATCACCAGGGCCCCAGAGAGGGTAAGGCCCTCCAAGAGGCCGGCGACGCCGCGGATCACGTCGAGCAAAAGGGGCGTATCGGAAAGGTAGATCCCAAGGTGGGCGCCCGTGAGCAAAAGAGAGAGCGCGACCACCTTGGCGCGGATCCCCCCGCGCCGCATCCACGCCGGCCCGATCCCCGCCCCAAGGGCCAGGGCCAGATCCTCGATGGTGGCCAGGGGCCCAACCTCAGCGTCGCTGAGCCGGCGGGCGTGGGTCAGCGCCTCCAAGAGGACCGGCTGCACGCCGAGGATCATCAACGCCACCGTGCCGACTATGAAGCAGGCGGCGATCACCGTTCCTGGAGGATCATCAGCGGCGGCTGACGTCGGACCACGGTCGCTCATAGCCCTTCGCCCCCTTGCCTCGCCGAGGCGTGACCCGTCAACGCCCCGAGCGCGGCTGTCGTTGCTGCGGAGACGCAGAAACCCTTGGCCATCAGGGCATAAGCGCCTGGCGCAGCATGATGGCCGCATCATGCAAAAGCGCCTCAGGCGGGATTTCGGTCTCCTCGTACAGCATCTCGCCGGTCGCGAAGCCGAACTCGATCGATATACGGATCCGTCGCCACAACACCGCATAGGGAAGTTCGGGTAGGAAGGCCGCGTAGACCTGGCAGATCCGTTCGGTGACGAGGCGATGAGAGCTCAGCCGCACATGAGCCAGTTGCGGGACGGCGCGAAGGGCGCGGAGCGTCCAGATGGCCCCGGGCTCAGCGGCGGTCACCTCAGCGGTCTTTTGCATCAATTCCTCAACCGACCCGGCCAGCGCCTCGATCCCCTGGGGCGCATAGGTATCGAGCCAGGCGAATAAAACCGCGTTCTGCCGAGCCATGAGGCGCTCGCCGAGGGCCTCCAATACCGCGTACTTGTCCTTGAAATAGCGGTAGAGGGCCGGCGGCGTGACGCCGGCTTTGCAGGCAATCTGATTGGTGGAGATGCGATCGACGCCGACTTCGCCGAGGAGCTCGCCCGCCACGTCAAGCAACCGCTCGCAGGTCAGGATCGAGCGTCCCTGGCGCGGCGCAGCACGAAGGCTAAGGTCGGCACGAATGGATTTGCTCATCGCCATGGCGGACATGCAACAGAGATCACCTTGGAGATCAACAAGGTCGCGTCTCGGCGGCGGCTTGTAAAGAAGATAGCGATGACTATCCTAATTCCATCGATGTCCCGGGAGTCGGCATGAGCGGTTGGCGAAACTGGTCTGGCAGCGTGACCGCCGAACCCGCCCGAATCGCACGACCCAAGACCTTGGCCGAGCTTGGCGCGCTCGTCGCCGCGGCCGACAAGGTGCGCGTCGTCGGCGCGGGTCACTCGTTCATGCCGCTTTGTGAAACGCCGGGCCTGCTCCTTCATCTCGCCGACCTTGAGGGGGAGGTTGAGATCGCGCCAGACCGCAAAACGGTTTGGGCGCCCGCCGGATGGGGCCTTGACCGGCTGACAGCGGCCCTTTGGAAGGAAGGGCTTTCCCTGATCAATCAGGGAGACATTAACCCGCAGGCCCTGGCCGGCGCGGTCGCCACGGGCACCCATGGCACCGGTCAAGATCTTGGAAGCATTTCAACCCAGGCCTGCGGTTTTCGGCTTATGTTGGCCGACGGGCAGGTGGTCGAGTGCGGACCGGACCAGAACCCCGACCTATATCAATGCCAACGCCTCTCGCTTGGCTTGTTCGGGGTGACAATCGCCATCCGCATTCATGTTCTCCCCGCCTACTATCTTGAGGAGCGGGTCGAGCGCCGCCCCCTCGCTGAAGTGGCTGAACGCCTGGACGCCCTCGCCGGCGCGACCCGGCATATGGAATTTTTCGTCTTCCCCTATTCGGACGAGGTGATCTTCAAGACCCTGCAGCCGGTCCCAGCCGAGGGCGAATTCAAACCCGGTTCCGACATCAAAGAGGCGCCGTTTCGCCTCGCCTGCCAGATCGGCGCGGCCGTCCCCGGCCTCATACCCGGCCTTCAGAAGCTTATGATGCGGCTGTCGGGCAAGCCAACGCGCCGGGTCGGGCCGGCCTATGAGATCTTCCCCTCGGACCGCACCATCCTGTTCGAGGAGATGGAGTACGAGATGCCGCGCGCTGCAGGCATCCCGACCCTGAAAGAAGCGATCGCCCATATACGCCGCCGCAAGCTGCCGATTGCATTCCCGTTTGAATTTCGCCTCACCGCCGCCGATGACATTTGGATGAGCCCGTTCAATCAAGGTCCCGGGGCCTCAATTTCAATTCACCAATACGCGGCGATGGACTGGCGCGCCCCGTTCGCCGAAATCGAGCGCGTGTTCCAAGCCGGCGGCGGGCGCCCTCACTGGGCCAAACGCCATACCTTGACCGCAGCCGACGTGCACCGTCTCTATCCCAGAACCGGCGAGTTCCTGAAGGTCCGCGCCGAAGTCGACCCCGACCAGAAATTCGCCAACCCTCATCTGACCGAACTCTTCGGTCTGGACCAGGCCCGCCCGTCTTGGAAAGGCGAAACCCAACGCCAAGCCATGACCGTCGAGCCTTAGGGCGAGGCGAGCGTCAAGATCCGAAAACACTGTTGACGTTTGGCGGCGACCGGCTCGAAGACTGAGCATTTGAGGGTTAAGGCTCTGGTTCTCGCGCGAGCGCGCCGCTTTGGGCTCTGTATTTCACAGCCGATTTCTGGAGACAGTATGACCGACGAAGACCTGCACGCCCACTTGATCGGCCGCCAGGGATCGCGCAAGGCGCTGAATACGCCGGTTTTGGTGGTCGAGCTCGACGCCATGACCCGCAACATTCAAAAGATGGCGACGTTCGCGGCCGCCCACGGGCTGAACCTGCGGCCCCACGCCAAGACCCACAAAAGTCCCGACATCGCGAAGCTCCAGATCGAGGCCGGCGCCATCGGCGCCTGCTGCGCCAAGCTGGGAGAAGCCGAAGCCCTGGCGGAGGGCGGTGTGACGCGCGGGCTCCACATCACCTCGCCGGTCGTCTCGCCGCCGGCGATCGAACGGCTGATCGCCCTCAACGCGCGCACCTTGGACCTCATGGTCGTGGTGGACAGCCCGATCAACGTGGCGGCTCTGGGTGAAGCGGCGAAGGGGGAAAATCCGCTCAAGGTCGTGATCGACATCGATCCCGGCATCCATAGGACCGGGGTCACATCGCCCGAAACCGCGGTCGAGGTGTTCAACGCGATCAGGGCCCGCCCGTCGCTCAGCTACATGGGCGTTCAGTTCTATTGCGGCATGGAACAGCATATCGAGGACTTCGCGGGCCGAAAGACCTCGATCGCTGAGCGCACGGAGTATCTGAAACGCGTGATCGCCGCCCTGACCGAAGCCGGCGGCGCGCCGGAGATCATCACCGGCGGCGGCACGGGCACACACTCCATCGACGCCGAGCTCGGCGTGTTCACAGAGCTCCAGGTCGGCTCCTATATCTTCATGGACAGTCAATACCTCGCCTGCGATCTTCTCGGCGAGGGGCAGTCAGCGCCCTTCGAGACGTCATTGATGGTCGATGCGCGGGTGGTCAGCGCCAATTCCCCAGGCCTCGTCACCCTCGACGCCGGGTTCAAGGCTTTCTCCACCGACGCAAAACCGCCGATTCCCATCGGCGGAGCGCCGTCGGGGGCGATCTACCGCTTCATGGGCGATGAGCACGGGGCGCTGATCGTCGGCGAGGCGACGCCTCCAGCCCTTGGCGAGATCGTCACCCTCGCGGCGCCCCATTGCGATCCCACGGTTAATCTCTACGACACCTACCATGTGGTGCAGGGCGACACTCTGCGCGCCCTCTGGCAGATCAAAGGTCGCGGCAGGTCGCGCTAGGCGCGGGGCCGGATGCGTGTCTCGAGACAGGAGCGCGCCGTGATTTGCCGAAGCGCGATTTGTGTGAATCCGGCGCTCGATGCCGTCGGTTCCCGAGCTAGAGCGAGCGTCCGGCCACGCGCCGCCACGCTGCGCTCTTCCCGAGGTCGGCCAGCACTTCGCGGGCAGCGTTGTGACCGGGGGCGCCCGTGACGCCGCCCCCCGGGTGGGTTCCAGCGCCGCACTGGTAAAGACCTTTGATCGGCGTGCGGTAGCTGCCATGGCCGAGGACCGGGCGAGCGCTGAACATCTGATCGAGCGACAGGGCCCCGTGCATGATATCGCCGCCCACAAGGCCAAAGACCCGTTCCAGATCAAGCGGCGACAAGACCTGCCGGCCGAGCACGCTCGCTTTGAACCCAGGCGCCCATCGTTCAACCGTATCGATCATCAGATCGGCGACCACCTCCCGGCAATCGTCCCAGGACCGGCCTTTACCAAGCTGAGGCGCCACCTGTTGGCAGAAGAGGCTGGCGACGTGTTGGCCCTCGGGCGCCAGGGTGTCGTCAAGGGTGGACGGGATCAGGAGCTCCACGATCGGCTGGCGTGACCAACCGAAGGCGCGGGCGTCCGTATAGGCCTGGTCCATATAGGCGAGCGAGGGGGCGATGATGATTCCGCCGGTGAGGTGGTCGCCCGGCTCGGGCAGGCAGGTGAAGCGCGGCAGCCGAGACAGGGCGAGGTTCATCCGAAATGTGCCAGATCCGGTCCGATAGCGCGCGATCCGTTCGCGAAAGTCCGCGGGCAGAGCCGCCGGATCGACCATATCGCCGCCGAACAGGAGCTTAGGGTTGAGGTTGGAGACCACAATCTTGGCGCGGAACACCTCCCCGTTTTCGGTCACAGCGCCCGTGGCCCTGCAGTTTGTTATCAAGAGCTCGCTGACCGGCGCATTGAGATGGATTTGAACACCCGCGTCTTTGCAGGCCGAGGCCATGGCCTGGGTAATGGCGCCCATTCCGCCGACAGCGTGACCCCAGGCTCCCTTTTTGCCGTTCACCTCGCCAAATACGTGGTGCAACAGAACATAGGCGGACCCGGGGGTATAGGGGGAGGCATAGTTCCCGACGATCCCGTCAAAGCCAAAGGCGGCCTTGATCGGGTCGCTCTCGAACCAACCGTCGAGCCAGTCGCCGGCAGACTGGGAGAACAGGGCAAGAAGGTCGCGCCGGCCGGTGAGATCGAGCTTGGACAACCGGCGTCCCACAACCGCGCTCTTGATCAGTTCGCGTAGGGCTTGGATCCCGCCATCTGACGTCGGCAGATTGGGCGGCGTCTCCAACACCAGCGTTCGGACCACATCGGCGATGGCCTCAAGCCGCGTGCCGTAGGCGTCCAGCCTCTCTGCGTCGCGGGCCGAATACTTGGCCGTCTCAGTCTTGGTTCGCCCCTCGCCGACGATCAGATACTCCCGATCATTGATCGGCAGGAAGTTCGCCACCTTGCGCTCCAAAATCCTGAGACCATGGCCGTGAAGGTCCATGTCCCGGATCACCTTGGGGTTCAGGAGCGAGACCGTGTAGCTGGCGACAGAATTGCGAAAGCCCGGGTGGAATTCCTCGGTCACCGCAGCGCCGCCGATCACCCCGCGCCGTTCGAGCACGGTCACGTTCAGCCCCGCGCGCGCGAGGTAGTACGCGCAGACGAGGCCGTTATGCCCACCGCCGATCAGAACGACATCACTCTGGCGCGCGCTCATCTATGCCTTTGCTCCATCACGCGGCACTGGGGGGCGGATGGGGCAAACTGGCCTGCGGGATCAACGCCCGCAGTCGGCGCGCGAAGCTCTCGAGGCAAACCTCATCGGGCGACAGAGGACCGGCGGTATAGCTCGAGGAGGCCATCCCGGCCTGCACCCGCCCAATCAGGGCGGTATCCTCGGCGTTGACCTGACGGTTGATCCGCCAGTTGAGATAGCGTGCGATCCGGGTCTCGCGCCGGGAGTCTGGCCGGGCGTAAGCGATTTCACGGATCAGGGTCTCGGTGGCTGAAATCGGGATGAACTGCATGAAATCCACCTGGTCCGGATAGACGTCGAAGGCCAGGTTCGGCCAGAGCTTATAGTAGCTCCACCGTCGCCGCTCGCCCGCTGGCAAGTGGTTGAACCCTTCGAGCAAGCCCTGATACCGGCGTTCGGACCAGGCGAAGGATTGATCCTCGCCGACCACCCCTGACATCTTATCCACCCAGGCCTTGGCCTCGATGGCGTAGGTCCCGCCAAATAGGCGCGACAGACCCGGATGGGCCACCGGGATATGCAGGCCGTCGGCGTAGTTGTCCGCTATCGTCTTCCAGTTCGCCGAGCGTGGACGCAGCACAACCCGTCCCTGCGGGACAAGATCCTCAAAGCCGTGCGGCGCGATGTCTTCGTCATAGGGCGCCATCATCTCCGCGACGGACGGAAGCCCGGGTTTGAACCGCACGAAGACGAAGCCGCGCCAAACCTCCTGCTCCACCGGAACCAGGCTTAAGGTCGCAGGATCCATGTCGCCAAAGCCCTGCCAGCGCGGAATGGCGCTGAGGCCGCCGTCAAGGCGATAACTCCAGGCGTGATAGGGGCAGACGAGCCTAAGGCCGCAGTTGCCTTGCGCCCCATCAGCCAGCCGAGAAGCCCTGTGGCGGCAGACATTGTGAAAGCTTCTTACCACGCCGTCTTCGCCGCGGACCGTCACGAGCTTTTCGTCGAGGAAATCCAGCGTGTAATAGTCGCCAGGGTCAGGCAGATCGTTCACGTGGCAGACGATCTGCCATGCCTCGGCGAACACCTTTGCCCTCTCAAGGGCGAAGAAGCCTTCATCGCGGTAGAGCCATGCTGGCAGGCTCTCGGTGATTGATCGGCCCATAACCCCTCCTGCGGCCGCACCGGTCGGGCGAACCAGGGGACCTGTCAAGCCGATCTCAGCACCCATGAGGCTTGCCTGACGATGGGTAACGCCGCCTAAGCTCAGCGCAAGGCGCGGGATAAGCCATGAAGGATATGGATTTTACCGGCAGGACGGTCCTGGTCGTCGGCGGCTCGAGCGGCATCGGCAACGGAATCGCTCAAGGCTTTCGCCTCCGCGGCGGCGCGGTTCATGTCTGGGGGACACGCCCGGCCGCCTCTGATTATGAAGGCGTGCAGGGCTCTGACCTAAACGGCCTGGGCTACGCCCCAGTCGATGTGTCTGATCCAGACCAGATAGAGGCCGGGGCCCTCCCGTTTTCGACCCTGGATGTACTGGTGTTGAGCCAGGGGACAGTCGTCTATGGTCGCGGCGAGTTCGAGCGGCCGGGATGGGACCAGGTCATGGCGGTCAACCTCGACAGCCTGATGCACTGCTGCCGCACATTTAAGGCCCTGCTGCAGGCGAGCGGGGGCTCAATTGTCATCGTCAGCTCCGTCTCAGGCTTCAGCGCCAACAAGGCCAATCCTGCCTACGCTGCGTCCAAGGCCGGCGCAGTCAGCCTGACCCGCACGCTCGGTCAGGCCTGGGCGCGCGACGGAATCAGGGTGAACGGTTTGGCGCCGGGTCTCGTCGACACAAAGCTGACCAAGGTGACGACCCTGCACCCTGAGCGCAGAGCCGCCGCCCTCGCCGCTATTCCCGCTGGGCGAATGGGCCAGCCCGAGGATATGGCCGGCGCCGCCCTGTTCCTAGCCTCGCCCCTGGCCAGCTACATCAACGGCCAGACCCTGATCGTGGACGGCGGGCTTTCCTTATAAGGCGTTCAGCGCTCCGAGGCGGCAGCCCGTCAGAACTTGGCCTGCAGGCGAAGTTCATAGGTGCGCGGATCGTTCAACACCAAAAAGTCGTTGCCGTAGAGATTTGGAGACGGCTGCCAATTCTGCTGGTTTGTGAAATTATAGATGGACGCCGTAATTATGTAGTGGGACCACTCATAATATATCGCTGCATTCATGGTGTATTGCCATGGAATGACCGGCGCTTTGTAATATCCGCCGTTGGCAGTCACCTCGATCGGCAGGGGAATGAGGCCGTAGTCGCTGGAGGCGTTGAGGTCGAGGCGACCTGAGGGCGTGGTCTGGATTGGTCCTGTGACCTGTACCCCGCCGCGGATGCCGATTCCGTTCGAGAACTTATAGTTCGCCAGAGTGTTGAACACGTGCTGAGGCACGCCCGGATCGTTGAATTTCTGCCCCGGCAGGAAGACGGCAAACAATCCCGCCCCGTCCACATTGACACCGGGCTCGGCCGGATAGTCGTAGAAAGGCGGCGCGCTGTTCAACGTGGTGACGATGTAGGAGTAGCTGGCGGTGAGGTAAAAGCGCCGGGTCGGCTGATAGTTCATCTCGCTTTCGAACCCGCGGATGTTGGCCGCATCAATCTGCGTGCCGCCGGCGCCGACAGGCACGTTGCGTTTCTGGTCGAACACCGCTGCGCCGGCGAAGAGTTTGTCGCGGAGCAGGTTGAACTTCACCCCCGCCTCATAAAGGTAGCTGTCGCCGCGGAGGAGTTCGTGGTCGGGAACCTGACCATAGGCGTTGACACCCCCTTCTCCGCCGTTCGGATTCTCGCTCTGGGTGAAGTCGAAGGTCAGATAGCCTGTCACCCACGGCCTTGGCCTGTAGGTTACACTGAGGTTGGCGTTGCCGAGCCCATAGACGCCGGTGGCGTGGCTGATCGGAAGACTGCTGTAGCAGCACGACACGCCGCCGAGGGGATCATAAGTGTCGTCCTGAACGAAATCGAGCCGGGCCCCCATGAGCACACTGAGCTCAGGGGTGATCTCCAAGCGGTCCTGAACGAACATGGCGCCGTCTGTGAGCTTAGAGATGCCGGTATTGCCCGCGTTCACACCATCGCGGCCCGGCACGCCGTATTGCGGGACGCCCCAGGGGCTCTTGTAGAGATAGGCGTCCGCGTAATTCAGCTGGTATTGACCATTGAAGGTCCAGAGCCTGGGATTACTGGTCAGATCGTATATCGAAACGGCTTCGGCGCTGAAATCGGAGATGTAGTTTACGTAGGCAAAGCGATAGTCAATGCCCATCGCAAACTCGTTCTTCATCTTTCCAAGGCCGAGAAAGCCCGGCTGAATCTCATATGAACCCTTGAGCATGGTCCTATTTTCGAAAGACCATGAGCCTCTCGAAGCGTCCGCATAATAATAATACTCTTGGTTAGCGCTGTCCTGGTAGTTGTAAAACGTGTTGTTTTCGAGCGTCAGACCGTGCGGCAGGAACCAGGTTTGGATCGCCTGCCAGTCAAACAGAACGGCCCGCGAGGATGTACCCGGCGTCTCGTCAATGGTCGTCTTTGGGTTCAGGGGCGTGGAGTTGGTAAGATAGATCTCCGTGAGGAAGGGGGCTGCGGGCGAGTACGGATTGCCCGGCGAACCGATCGGGATCGGCGAGCCGCCATACACCACGGAGTTATATTCCGCGCCGTCAGGCCCACCCTGCAGATATTGATGGCTGTTGATCAGGCTTTGGTTGACCCGATTGACACCTACATTTTCCGTATATTGTTCGACATTGATCTCACTATTGAAGTCGATTTTATAATTAGGATTAGGTTCCCAACGAATGGCGCCGTAAAGGGCATTCTTGCGCATCCAATGGCCATAGAAGTAGGTATTTCTGCTATCTTCACCCGAATAGCTCAAGTAAAAACCGAGTTCATTTTTTATGATCGGACCACCAAGGTCTGCAACCACGCGATTGTTTCCGATGGTATCGGTCGTCACCGAAACAAAGCTCGTCATTTTGTTGAGGTTAGGACGTTTTGTAAGCATGTCGACCTCGCCCCCGACACCAGGGCCCGGCCCGTCCACGACACTGGCAGGCCCCTTGGTGATGGCGACATTGGCCAGATCATCGAAATTAGGCGGCGCGCCATAGCCGTTCTGAGTGAAGCTTGACCGCATGCCGTTGACGAAAACATCCGCGTACTGGCCGCGGATCCGCGGAATGTTCGGCGTTCCGAAGGAAGAGTCGCTGTAGCTGCTCGAGGTCAGATAGGAAAACGCGCGCGGGTCTTCGATGTTGAGCGTCTGAAGCTGGGTCGTCGACAGCAAGGTGGTGTTGCGCGGCGTATCCATGACGCTGAGATCGATGCCGAACGTGGAGTCTGACGACAGCCGCGTCGGCAGCACCGTCTCGCGATAGGGGATGCCGTTGACCACGACTTCGTTCTGGTCTGGCGCCGGGGCAGGCGTCGCAGGCGCCTGTTGGGCGTGGGTTGCGCTCGCAAGCGCCGCGTAAAATCCAACCACGCCCCAGGCCGTAAGCCCCGCGCGCCGTCTTTTATCCTTAAGCTGACCGGTATCGATCCACGCGAACTTCGTCCGCAACCTGCGGCAAGCGGTCTCTAACGGCACGATCCACCCCCCCTGAGGCTCACCCGTTGCGAGAGGGGTAGGGCGCCCCGCGCCGTTTGTGACCCCCAAGGGGCCGCCCCGATCGCCTCGATGTCGCTGAAGCTTAACCCTTAGGCGGCGCCGCCTAATCATCCGGCGCCCCGAGGGACGATGACGTCAGCAAGACCGGCAAGGCTCAGGACTTGGGCAACTCCGCGTCGTTCCAGCCGCCGCCGAGGTTTTCAACCAGAAGCACGCTGGCTTGAAGCCTATTTTGCAGCACGGTCAGCACACTGACCGAGGTCGACAGCAAGCTTGCCTCGGCGGTTATCACCGTCGAATAGTCGATCGTGCCTTCACGGTACTCGTCAAGGTCAAGCTTCAGCGCCTGCTGCGCAGCCTGCTCGGTTTTGACCAAGGCCTCTTGCTGCTGCTGGTAGATGCGGAGGGAGGCCAGCTCATCCTCGACGCCCTGAAAGGCCGTCAACACGGTCTGCCGATAACTGGCCACATCTTGATCATAGACCGCACGGGCCGCTCTCACCTCCGCGCGCCGAAGGCCGAAGTCGAGCAGGGTCTCTGCGGCGCTGGCCCCGAACGACCAGGTGGCGCTCGACGCGTTGAAGAGCTGGCTGAGGCCGCTGGCGGCGGCGCCATAGGTCCCGGACAGGGTAAGATCAGGGTAATAGGCGGCGCTCGCGACCCCGATTAGCGCATTGCCGGACGCCATCTGCCGCTCGGCAGCGGCGATGTCAGGCCGCCGTTCAAGCAGGGTGGAGGCAAGGGCGAGCGGCGGGGTCGGGACCTCGCGGCTTAAAGGCGCCGGGGCGATGGTCAGGTCCGCCGGGGCGACGCCCACCAACATCGCGATGGCATGTTCCATGGTCGCGCGCGTGACCCCGATGGCGATCAAGGAGGACTGAGCGCCGTAGAGCTGGGTTTCAGCGCTCAGCACCGCCGACTGCGGCTGGGTGCCTTCGCGGAATTGGTCCTGGGTCAGCTTGAGGAACTTTTGATAGGCGGCGACGGTGTCGGTGTAGAGCCGCGTCTCCTCGTCAAGCACCCTAAGCTCGAAGTAATCCTCGGCCAGACTCGCCTCGGCAGAGAGTTTGGCGTTGGCGACTTCGGCGGCCCCGGCCTGGGCGAGGGCCTTGTCGCTTTCTACCGTGCGGCGGATTTTTCCCCAAAGATCCGGCGCCCAGCTGGCCTCAAGCCCCGCCGAATAGGTCGTGGCGGCGCGTAGGGATCCGGTCGTCGATGGAGTTGTCGCTGCGCCCGTGGATGCGCCGCTCGCCACACTCGAGCCGACATCGCCCTTCGCGCGCTCTGCGCCAGCCGTGACGCCGAGACTGGGAAAGTAGGACGCCTGCGCCTCGGCGACGATCTCATGGGCCTGGCGATACGCCGCCTCGTACTGTTTGACCGTCTGGTTGGAGATGGCGATACGCTTCTCCAAGCCGTCGAGGACAGGATCGTTGAACATCGACCACCAGGCGCCCTTGTCGATCGCGTCGGTGGGATGACTGGGCGACCAGCCTTCCGCCTCCTTAAAGCTGGCGGAGATCGGAGCCGTCGGCCGATGATAGTTGGGGCCGACCACGCAACCGGAGAGAAGGACTGCACTCAGCAGACCGGCGCTGACCCTGTTCACCGGTCCGCTCATGAGGGGCTGGCTTCGGGCTGGGGCTCGCCGGCGGGCCGGTGCGGTGCGGGCTCGGCGCCCTTGGGCGTCTTGTCGGAACCGCGCCGCCAGCGCCTCAGCCGATCAAGGTAGATGTAGATCACCGGCGTCGTGAACAGGGTGAGCGCCTGGGAGACCAAAAGGCCGCCGACGATGGCGTATCCCAGCGGCCGGCGGAATTCCGAGCCGGTGCCGTTCATCAGGATCATCGGAATGCCGCTGAGGGCCGCGCAGGCGGTGGTCATCAGGATCGGCCGAAACCGCTGGCGCGACGCCTCGCGCGACGCATCCTCAGGGCTGAGGTCGTGCTCGCGCTCGAGCCTGAGGGCCACATCCACGATCATGATCCCGTTCTTCTTCACGATGCCGATCAGAAGGATGATCGCGATGATGCCGATGACATTAAGGTCCTGCCCGGCGAGCTTCAGGGCCAGCAGCGCGCCGAGGCCCGCAGAGGGCAGGGTCGAAAGGATGGTCAGGGGGTGAATAAAGCTTTCGTACAGAACCCCAAGGATCACATAGACCGCGATAAGCGCCGCCAGGATGAGCACAGGCTCGCTTGACAGGGATTGCTGGAAGGCCTGTGCGGTGCCCTGGAACGCCCCTGTGAGCGTCGCGGGCGCTTCAAGCTTGTCGCGGGCCTCCTCGATCGCCTTGGTCGCCTGGCTGAGGGAGACGCCAGGGGAAAGATTGAAGCTCAAGGTCGCTGCGGGAAACTCGCTTTGGTGGCTCACCGTCAGGCTTGCGGTTCCGAGCGGATCGACCTTGACGAACTGCGAGAGGGGCACGGTCTTTCCGGTCGTGGGCGACAGGACATAGACGGCGCTGAAGAGGTCCGGCGTCGCCTGAAGATTGGGCGGCCCTTCGATCACGATGTGATAGCTGTTTTGCTGGGTAAAATACTGCGTGATCTCGTCCTGCCCGATCAGCTCGTAGATCGCGGTGTCCACATCCGTCGGCGACAGGCCAAAGCGGGCTGCGGCTTGCCGGTCTATGGTGAGATTCACGGCCCGGCCGTTCGACTGTTGGTCCGAACTCACGTCCTTAAGCTCCGGCAGGGCGCGAAGTTCAGTCAGCAGTCTCGGCGCCCAGGCGTTGAGCTCGGTCAGGTCTGAGTCCGAGAGGGTGTACTGATATTGCGCCTGACCCGCGCGACCGCCGATATTGATATCCTGCGCCGCCTGCAGGAAGGTCTGCACTCCGGTCAGGTCCGCCAGTTTTGGGCGCAGCCTAGCGATGATCTGATCAGCATTGGATGCGCGGCCGGTATCCTTGGGCTTAAGGGCGATAAACAGGTTGGCCTGGTTTACCCCGCCGCTGCCGACGAACATTCCAACCCCCGCCACATCCGGATCCGCGGCGACCGTTGCGCCGACGGCCTGGATCTTCTGCTTAGCCTTATCGAACGATGCATCCTGAGAGGTCAGCATCACGCCGGTAAGAAAGCCCGTGTCCTGCTGGGGGAAAAAACCCGTCTTGGCCGTGGCGTAGAAATAGCCGGCCAGAGCCGCGGTGCCGATGAAGATCACGAGTGTGATCAGCTTGTGCTCCAAAACCCCATCGAGGGCCCGACCATAAGCGTCGTCGAGCCATTTGAACCCTCGTTCGAAGTTTCGGGTGACGGGGTTCGAGGGGGGCTTCGGCGGCTTTAAGAACAGGCTGCACAACATGGGCGTGAGGGTCAGCGTGAGCATCATCGAAATCACAACGGCCGCGCTCAGCGTGACCGCGAATTCGCGCATGAGCAGACCCACCACCCCGCCCATGAACATCAAGGGTGTGAACACCGCCACAAGCGAGATGGAGATGCTGAGGATGGTGAAACTCACCTCCCTTGAGCCCTTAAGCGCCGCTTCGAACGGCTTGTCCCCCTTTTCAAGGTGCTGCCAGATCACCTCCACCATGACGATGGCGTCATCGACCACGAAACCGACGGCGATGCTGAGGGCCATCAACGACAGATTGTCGAGGCTATAGCCAGCCGGCAGCATGAAGGCCGCCGCCCCCAGAAGGGCCAGGGGGATCACGGCGCTCGGAATCACCGTAGCGCGGACGTTGAGCAGGAAGAGGAAGATCACGATCACCACGAGCACGATGGTGATCAAGAGGGTCACCTCCACATCCTGCACGGCGGCGCGGATCGTCTGCGTGCGATCCATCAGGACGTTGACCTTGATCCCCGGGGGGATGTTCGTCTGCAGCTTGGGCAACTGCTTGCGGATATCGTCCACCGTACTGATGACGTTCGCGCCGGGTTCCTTGTAAATCACCAGCATAATCTGCTGGCCGCCCTCCATGCCGGGATTGGTATTGGCCTTTCCAGGATAGACGAAGGCTCCGATCTGGTTGTTCTCGACGTTCTGCGAAACCGTCCCGACGTCCCTTAGGAACACCGGGGCGCCATTGCTGTAGCCGACCACGAGGTCCTTCCACGGGCCCGCCGAGAGGATTTGATCGTTCGCATAGACGGTCAGGTTCTGGATCGTCCCATTGATCGAACCCTTGGGCGCATTCGTCGTTGAAGCGACGATCTTGGAGCGGACCGTATCGATCTGCAGGCCGCGCGCGGCGATCTTGCGCGGATCAAGCTGGATCCGCACCGCCGGCTTCTGTTGGCCGCCGATGGTGACAAGGCCGACGCCGGTGATGGTGGAGAGCTGCTGGGAGAAGATCACGTCGGCATAGTTGTCGACCTGGTCGATCGGAAGCGTGTCAGAGCTCAGGGCCAGGATCATGATCGGCGCGTCAGCCGGATTGACTTGGCGTATCGTGGGCTGAGCTGGAAGGTTGGTGGGCAATTGGGCGCTGGCGGCGTTGATCGCCGCCTGAACCTGCTGAAAATCGCTGGTCATGCTCTGACCGAGCTTGAACTGGATCGTGATGCTGGTCGTCCCAAGGGAACTGACCGAGGTCAACTGGCTGATGCCGGGGATCAGTGAGAACTGGCGCTCCAGGGGCGTGGCCACGTTGGACGCCATGGTCTCAGGACTGGCGCCCGGCAGGCTGGTTGAGATCTGCACCGTCGGGAAATCGACATTGGGCAAAGCCGAAACCGGCAGGGTGAAGAAGGCCACAACCCCGATCAGAAGCAGGGCGAGCGCCATCAAGGTGGTGGCGACGGGCCGCTTGATGAAAGGCGAGGAGATGTTCAAGGCGCTGAGCTCCCGATCGGCTGCAGATGCGCCACCCGGACAAGAGAGCCCTTGGTCAGGATCATCTGCCCGTCGGTCACCACCACATCGCCAACCTTGACCCCCGACTTGATCACCGCGACCTGTCCTTGGGTGGTGACCAAGCTCACGCTCTGCATCGACACCTTGTGGTCCGGTCCGACGACGAACACATACTGGCCCTTGGGACCCCGGTTGATCGCCGCAAGCGGGATCACCGTCGCATGCGACAGGGTCTCTACGCCCAGACGAACATTGACGAACTGGCCAGGCCAGAGCCGTTTGTCCGCATTTGAAAACCGCGCCTTGAGCTCGACGGTGCCTGTGTTCTGGTCAACCCGGTTGTCGGCGATCCTAAGCTCGCCAGACGCGATCACCGCGCCGGTTTCCTGACTGAGCGCCTCGACACGGAGGGGCCGGCTGAACCCGCCTGAGACCTCCAACAGGTGCTGGAACTCGCCTTGAGGCACGGTGAAGGTGACCGCTATGGGCTGGATCTGATTGATCACCACGATCCCTGTGCCGCTGCTCGATCCTGAGTTCGATGTCGGACCCGCCGACGCCGATGCGCTTGATCCGCTCGTCGAAGAGGCGGGAGACGCAGCGCTGGTCGCTGAGGACGTGCTGGCCACGCTGCTGACCGATCCGCTGGCGCTCACGAGGTTGCCGGGGTCGACCAGTCTTACCCCCGCCCGCCCGCTGATGGGCGAGACGATGCGGCAGAACTCAAGGTTCAGTTTGGCCGCGTCCACAGCCCCCTTGTCGATCTCGACCGTGCCCTCGTCCTCGCCGACGGTGGCCAGCTGATCTTCCAGCTGCTGGCGCGAGACGCCGCCCTCGCCCTGCAGATGTTGGTAGCGAACCAGGTCGCGCTGTGCGCCGGCGAGGTTGGCCTGATCGCGCTTCAGCGTGCCCTGCGCCTGCAGCAGCGCCGCTGCGTAAGGCCTTGGGTCGACCTCAGCGAGGACCTGACCGGCGCGCACCTGGCTCCCCTCGGTGAAGTCGACCCGGATCAACTTGCCGCTGACCTGAGCCAGGATCATGTCGCTGGTCCAAGCCTGGGCTGCGCCGATGGCGGTCACGTCAAGCTGGAAGTCCTCGGCGACCGCCTTGACTGCGGAAACGGGAATCGCGTGCGGCGCGGGCTTTTTTTCCGCCGGCTTGTGAAGGATCGCCCAGGCCGCCAGCACCACGGCCACGGCCGCGAGGCCCGCCAGGATGATGTAGAGCCGCCGGCGGTTTTCGTGCGGTGGAGGGGTCATGCGGACCGCGCCTTACGGAAGGGCTGGGCGTCTGATCTTGGGAGATCGAAACAAAAGCGCGCGAAGCGGGCGCACACGATCTGGCGTTTGGGCAAGCGTTACCCCGTTCAAGCCCCGACGGGCGCTTAGCTAGTGAGCCAAGTTTGCGGATTTATGTCCGCCCGCCCGATCTGCTCCTAACGCCGTCTGTCCTAAACGATCTCGTCTGTGAACACCTCGAACCGGACCAGTTCGGCCGAGCCGAAGGTGGTGGCGATCGCGACGTCGGTGGCGTCTCGGCCGATGCCCATCAGGAGCCGCCCGATCCTCGGGCCGCCATGGCGTGCGTCGAAGGTATGCCAGCGGTCTCCAAGATAGACCTCGAACCAGGCGCTGAAATCCATCGGTGAATCGCTCACCGGAACGCCGATGTCGCCAAGATAGCCGGTGCAGTAGCGCGCCGGTATGTTCATGCAGCGGCAGAACGCCACCGCCAGATGGGCGAAGTCGCGGCAAACCCCGACCTGCTCCTGGTGCGCTTCGTGCGCCGTACGGGTCGCGCGCGCCGAGGGGTATCCGAAGGCGATGCGCTCATGGACATATTTGACGATCGCTTCGACCCGCCCCCAGCCGGGCTCCACATGACCAAACAAGGACCAGGCTGTGCGGACCAGGATATCGGTCTCACAATACCGGCTGCCGAGGAGGAACAGCACCACCTCGTCCGGCAGCTCTGCGACCGGCAGCTGGCGCGCGTCCGGCGCGGCCGGATCGAGAACGCCGGGGTCCGCGATGATGAAGTCCGAGGAGAAGGTCGTCAGCCCTGGCGCCATCAGGGCCCGGGTGCAGACATTGCCAAAACTGTCCAAATACTGGTGCATGGGGACAGGCGGATCAGCGGTCAGGACCTGGGGTGTCACAAGGTCCGCCTCTCGTTCGGGGCGCAGGCTCAGCATCAGCAGAATTGGCGCCGGCTGAATGCTGTCAAAGGCGATATTAAACCCGGTTCGGATCTGCATGTGGCTCCTGGCGCCCTGAGCGCGCCCCAGGGCAGCCCAACCGGCCCTCCTTTCGGCTTACGCGCCCGAAATAAGGTGCGGTAACGTCAAGCGGCCTTATGGGTTGCCGAACGATCGTTGAGTTCGACTTCGACAGTCATATCGAGGAAGTCTTCGGCTGCGCCGTCCCAGACCCCACTGAGCGGCGCCGCCTGCTGCGGATCGCGCGCAACGGCCACACGAACCAGATCCTGGTTGCCGATGATGCCGTTGGTGGGATCGAATTCCACCCATCCGCAGCTCGGCAAATAGACCTGGGCCCAAGCGTGGGTATGTCCTCCCCCGACGCGCGCGTCAGGTCCATCCTGCGAGGGGCTATAGACATAGCCAGACACGAATCGGGCGGCGAGACCAAGGCAGCGCGCCGCCTCCATCATAAGGACAGCAAAATCGCGGCAGGTGCCCGTTCCAAGGGCGAGGGTCTCCGCCGGCGTCTGCGTGCGGCCGTCGAACCGCTTGGCGTAGGAGAAGCGCTCGTGAATATCGCGCGTCATGTCGGCCAGGAGGGTCGCAATCGGCGTCGCGCCGTTCCAGCTGAGAAACCTGCGGCTGAAGGCCTCGACCCGTCGCTCCGGATCCGGATAGTGCCGTTCGATCGAGCGCAGCAGATCCGGCATGTCCTCCGAGGCATAGGCGAACGGGAAGGTGGCGCCGATCGGTGAGATCTTTTCCTGCGCATCCGCCAGGGGCGCCGACGGACGATGCTCAAGCACCACCCGGCTTTCAAAGCTCAACCGGTCGCTTCGACGTTCAAATTCAGCGATGCCGACGCTGTTTCCGAACACGTCCTGCACATACCGCATCCGGCTCGGGCCAGGATCGATCACAAGGTCGTGGGAGACCACGTGTTGGTCATAACTCTCGCGGGGGCGAAACATCATGCGATGCTCGCCAAACCGCACCGGCTTGCGATATCGGTAAACCGTCAGGTGGCGGATTTCCAATCGGGTCATGACCGGAGAGTTAACTAAGCCCGAAGCCGATTCGAGCATGCGGGTTCTCGATCCGGGCGCCCCTTGGCGGCTTATCGCCCATAGATTGGGCAGTTTTGGCCCCGATCTGTTCATATCCGACCAGGCCCGCGTTGAGCGGCCCTAAGCCCCAGCTCCAGGCTTTCGACGAGACCGACGGGTCCTCGCCGCGCCGCGCCATAGAGCGCAGGACACGCATGGTGGGCAAGGGTTCGCCAGGACTTCATCCAAAGTGGGGCGACGGCAGGGCGGAGAGGCGGGAAACTGTGGGACCGCCTAAGGCCTTGAGGCCCTGACAGCTCAGGGCGCCATCTGGTAGCGTCCGGCCATGACAGCCTTCGCAAGCGAGACCCCGGCGCTCTATTCGGACCGGCTGAGCGCCCGCCCCGGTCAGCGCGTCGGTCTATTCGCCAGCACACCCAAGGGGCCCTGCGTGATCGAGATCGCCCGCGTAGGGGTGGAGCGCGAGGTGGTCCTGCGGCTCCAGGACGTACAGGTCGGCGACCATCCGACCCCGACAGACGCCGACCGCAACGGATGCGGCTGGCCGCAAGCCGTGGCCTTTGAGGTCGGCGCGGACTGGCGCTCAGGCTATTACGATATTGTGCTGACCGACGCGGACGGGCGGGTCGGTCGCCATATGCTTTGTGTGAAGCCGGCCTACCCCTCGGCCCGCGCGGCTTTGGTTCTGACCACCAACACCCTTCACGCATACAATTATTGGGGCGGGGCCAGCGCCTATTGCGACGTCGACGCCCTGATGCGCGGCCGCGCGCCCCTGGACCAGGCCATGGCCGGGGCCATCGGCGTCCTTTCGGCTGAACGCCCCTTCCCGCCCATGCTCCTCGCCCCGCCAGAGGGTATGCCGCGCCTTGTCAATCTTGCGCCCCGCGGGTTTGGCCAACGTCCCTGGGCGGGCGCAGACACGGCGTGGTCGAAGGCCCATCGCCAGACCCCCTATGATGGCTCCGCTGGGTTTTTGCACAAATGGGAGCATGCCTTTGTCCGCTGGGCCGAGGCCGAGGGCGTCGGCCTCGATTATGTCACCGACTATGACCTCGAGGCCGAACCCGGCCTTTTGGACGACTACGCCTGCGTGGCCCTGGTCGGGCATTCCGAGTACTGGTCGGCTGGCCAGCGGGCCGCCCTTGAGCGGTTCGTCGATCGCGGCGGGGGCCTCGCGATCTTCTCCGGGAACACCGGGTTTTGGAAGGTGCGTTGGGAGGGTGGCGCCAAGCGCCTGATCTGTCGCAAGTGGAGGGGCCTCGAGCAGGAAGCATCGGGTCCCGAGGCGACACATCTCTGGTCGCATCCGGCCTTCGCCCGTCCGGAGGCCGAAATTACCGGCCTCACCTTTCTCTACGGCGGATATCATCGCCTTGGCCTCTGCGTCGCGCGGGGCGCTGGCGGCTATACGGTGTACAGGTCAGCCCACTGGGCGCTCGAGGGGTGCGATCTTTACTACGGCGACGTGATCGGGGCGGACATTCCCCTGGTCGGGTACGAAAACGACGGCTGTCTGTTCGACTTCGGCGACGACGGCCTGCCGCGGGCGGTTCCGACCCTCGGGGTTCCGGAGGAGCTGGAGATTATCGCCGTGACCCCCGCGGCCTTCGCCGAGGCGCCGAGCCCTTATCGCCCCCTTATCCCACCCGAGCAGTTGCCCGTCGTCGCCGAGATCGCTTATGGCTCAAGCTCTGAGGCGGCGCAGGCGCGGATGCTCCGCGGCCATGCGGTCATGGCGTCTTTCCGACGCGGCGCTGGCGAAGTGTTCAATTGCGGCACGACCGAATGGGCTCACGGCCTCGCCGCCCACGATCCCTTTGTCACGCGCATCACCCTCAATGTGCTGAAGCGGTTCGGAGGGCTTTGATCTTAAGCGTGCAGGGCGATCATGCGTCCAAGACCCCTTATGGTATGGCCGAGCCTCCCGGTGATCAGCGTGTGCGCTGTTGCGCGCCGGCGCCAAGACGGACGCCGGCCGGCTCTGGTCTAGCCCCAGAACGGAGGCCGCCTGTCCCTCCAGGGATGCTCCTTCTCGAGCTGACCCGACAAGCGGAACAGGGTGGCTTCGTCGGCGAAGCGACTCGTAAACATCATTCCGATCGGCAGGTTGTCAGCGGACATCCAGAGCGGCAGCGATACCGACGGCTGACCGGTGACGTTGAACGGAGGCGTTGTGCCATAGGTCGACGCCTGGCGGCGGTCGAACTCCTTCAGCTCGACGCCGAGCGGATCAAGCCAGTCGATCCTCGGCGGAGCCTGGGACATCGTCGGCGTGAGATAAACGTCGAAACCCTCGAACCGCTGCAGGATCTGTTGGGTAAAGAGGCGAAGCTGCTGGAAGCCCCAGAAGGCCTGCTGGCCGGTCACCCGCTGCCCGGCGGCATATCCGCGCTGGGCCAGAGCCCCAAGTTCGCCCTCATTGGGCTCGCGGCCCAAACGGTCAACCCAACGCTTTACGTTAGCGGAGAAGTTTGCGGCGCTCGCCAGGCCCTGAGCGCGATAGAAGGCGCGGTAGTCAATGCCAAGGCCCTGTTCGACCAGTTCATGGCCAAGCGCCTTAAGGAGGACGACCGTGTCGTGGAGGCGGGCCAGGACCTCATCGGACATGGGCCGCCCGCTCGGTGTTTCGGCGGACCAGGCGATCTTAAGGCGCCCAGGGCTTTTTGCGACCTCGTCAATATAGGGTCCGGCCTTATAGGGCGCCTGATAGGGATCATCGGGGCGGGGATAACCGGTGGCGTCAAGCATGGCGGCGCTGTCGCGCACCGTGCGGGTCAAGACGTGCTCAACCACCAGACCGTACGCCTCCTCCACCAGTTCGGTGACCGGGGTCCGCCCCCGGGTGGTCTTCAGTCCGACAAGGCCGCAATTGGCGGCCGGAATTCGGATCGATCCCAACCCATCACCCCCGTGCGCTAAGGGCACCATCCCGGCCGCGGTTGCGGACGCTGAGCCGCCCGAGGAGCCGCCGGCGATATGCTCAGGGTTCCAAGGATTGCCGCAGGGGCCGAGCCGGGCTGACTGGGTGACGCCCGGGATGCCGAACTCGGGCGTATTGGTCTTGCCAAGCAAGATGACCCCTGCGGCGCGATAGCGGCGGATGAGCTCGCTGTCGTCAGCGTCGGCGAGACTTTGGGCAAAATGCGACCCGGAGGTCCGCGGCCAGCCTTTGACGTTGGCTGCGAGGTCTTTGACCAGAAACGGGACGCCCTTGAACGCTCCTTCGGGAAGGGCGCCGGCAGCGGTCCTGCGGGCCTCGTCATAGCCTTTGAACACCACCGCGTTCAGGGCTGGATTGTGCCGCTCGATCCGCTCAATCGCGGCCTCGATCAACTCGGAGGGATGGACCTCGCCCTTTCTGACAAGCTCGGCGAGACCGAGCCCGTCGTACTCAGAGTATTCAGCGAACGCCATGGCGCGCCTCCTTAGGTCTTGGTTTCAGAGGCGATCAACCCGCCGTCAGGAAGGCCATCTTCGCGTGCGGCCGGATCTGCGCTCGTTTCGCCTTGAGCTCGGCGAAGCTCGCCTCCGCAGCATCCAGGGCAAAATCGATATCCGCCTTGGTCATGGCTGCGCAGAGGAACATGTTGTGCCAAGGATGGACGTAAACGCCGCGCTCAAGCATGCCGGAACACCAGGCGAAGCCCTTGGCCAGGTCCTTGTCGTCATCGAAAAGGAACAAGGGCATGGTCACCGGCCCGGTCTGGCGCAAGCCGAATCCGGCCGCAGAGGCCCGCTCGGCGAGCCCGTCGCGAAGACGGGTCCCAAGCCCTTCGATCGTCTCAAGATAGTCGGTCTCGCGAATGAGCCGGAGGGTCTCTACGCTCGCGGCCATGGCGGCGGAAGCGAACCAAAATGAGCCGGTCACGTAGATGGAGCCGGCGGCGGCCCGAGCCTTATCGTTGCCGAGCAGGGCCGAGATCGGATGCCCGTTGGCGATACACTTGCCCCAGCTCGAGAGGTCAGGCTTGACCCCGACCGCCGACCAAGAACAGTCCCGAGCCACGCGAAAGCCCGCGCGAACATCGTCGACCACAAGAAGCGCGCCCTTGAGGTCTGCGAGCTCCCGGGCCCGGCGGGCGTAGGCGGGGTCGACTTCGGCCTGGTCGACGAAGGCGTCGTGCTTGAACGGTGCGGCGAAAATGGCCGCCAGATCATCGCCCGCCTTGGCGACCGCGGCCTCGAGGCTCTCGATATCGTTATACGTGCAAAAAATTTGGTTGGCCTTGTCCTCCCGCGTCGTCCCGGCGGGGCGCGGAACGCACCAGGGGGCGGCCCCATGATAGGCGCCCCGAGCCAAGACGAGGGTCTTGCGCTGGGTATGGGCCCTGGCCGTGACCATGGCCATCGACGTCGCATCCGTGCCGTTCTTGCAGAAGATCGCCCAATCGGCGTGGGTCACCATCGCGGTGAAGGCCTCGGCCAACTCCACCATCGCAGGGGTCGGTCCGGTCAGGGCGTCTCCTCTTTGAAGCTGAGCGACGTAGGCGGCGTCGACACCAGGATGCGCATAGCCGAAAAGATTGGGCCCATAGGCGCACATGAAGTCGAGATAGCGACGACCATCGACATCCCGCAGGTGCGCGCCCTGGCCGGAGCTGAAAAACTGCGGATAGCCGTCGGGCAACAAGGCGGTCGACTGGTGCCCATACATGCCGCCCGGAATCACCCGCGCCGCCCGTTCACGCAGGGCCCGATCCGCCGCGTCCTTGGCCGTCATGCGCGTCCTCCCTCCGAAAGGTTTCCGGGCCGATCATACTTGATAGGCGTCCAGTCTAGCCGCGGAGAGGCCGGATGCCCAGCATCGAACCGTCGCGATGCATAAGACAATGGAATCGGCGGTATGCCGCGATGGGCCCTCAGGCTACAGCGCCAAGCTCGACCGTGAGATTCGATCGATAAGAAAAGCCAAAGACATTATTAGTGGCAATTGTATATTCTCAGGACGAGAAATAAATTAGTAAGTATTTTACATATTATACTTATCCCGGGATCAGGCTGGATTCGACAGTCGCTGAATCCATGCGCCCGCGGCTGCTGAAACCGCCCAAAAAAAACGGCTGCGCCTTTTGGCGTAAGGAATGAACACTTTTCAGACTGGCTCTCGGCGCTGACCTGAAGGCGCTGCGGACCGGCTGTTCCAATGGGCTCTAGCGGGTTATGCCGGCGTGTCTTTATTGAAACACTTGGGCGATCTGTGAGAACAGAAACCGCAGGATCGCCTGAATCGTACTGTCGTGACTTGACGAATGTGTCGACACGAGGCTTTGTGACCCCAGGTAACAGAGCCGTGGACACAAAACGGCCGGGTTTTTTTGGAGGGATTGCAATGAGCAACATAAGCCGTACGCGGCTTCTTTTCGCTACGTCGTCGATTCTGATGCTCGGCCTGGCCGGGACGGCGGCGGCGCAAACGACGCCGGTGCCGAGCCCACAGGCTCAAGGCTCGATCGGCGAGGTGGTCGTCACAGCCCAAAAACGTGAACAATCGCTCCAGCAGGTCCCGGTCGCCATTTCGGCCTTCACCGCGGCCGAACGCGACAAGGTCGGCATCAACAGCGTGCAGGATCTCACCAACTTCACGCCGGGCCTGATCTACAACACGAGCGACGACCGCGTGTCGCTGCGTGGCTTTGGCCGCTACACCAACCAGCTTTCCGCCGACTCCAGCGTCGGCGTTTATGAAGACGGCGCCTTCGAAACCTTCACGGTCAAGGTGGGCTACGACACCTTGTTCATCGACCGCGTCGAGGTTCTGCGCGGTCCCCAGGGCACGCTTTACGGCCGCAATTCGATCGGCGGCGCCATCAACATCATCTCGCGCCAGCCGACGGACGATTGGACCGGCGAGGTCCGCGCCGGCATCGACGACTACGGCTACCATTTCGAAGAAGGCACCGTTTCAGGGTCGATTACCGACCATATCCAGTTTCGCCTGTCAGGATCGCAGGTCGGTCAGGAAGACGGCTATTTCAAGAACCTGAACGGCAATCCGGACGAAGGCGGCCGGCGCAATGAGTGGTACGTCGAAGGCCAGCTTCGCGGCGACATGGGCGAGCACTTCGATTGGTGGCTGAAGGCGTTCGCGGGCACCTGGCAGGACCAGGGCGGCGACGCCGGCGGACGGATCTCAAACTCGGTCATCGTCGCGGCCGACGGTCATACGCCGGTGGGCAATCCGACCTTCGCGACCAATTTCATCACCAGCCCGTTTGGGACGGCGGCCCCCGTCGAAACCTCCAACGGCCTTGCGCCTTCGCTGGGCGCCTTTCTGGCGCCGGGCGTGACCAATATCGTCGGCGCAAATCCCACTGGAACCGACCCCGCCAACGCGAACATCCGCAACTTCTATTCGCAGACCCCGCAGTCCCAGGACCTGCACGACTATTATGGCCTCACCGCGCGCCTGACCGGACACTTTTCAGGCTTCGATGTCCGCTATATCGGCGCGGCTCAGCGCTATAGCTATGTAGAGCGGACGAGCTATTCGGAGGGCCAGTACGCCAACAACGGGATCACGTCCTACGTCGACCCCTTCGGCATCACCATCTATCCTGATGTTGAGCTTTCCTATGCCGAGTACCACTGGTTCACACAGAACGAAGTGGACGTCCTCTCGAACGGCAAAGGCCCGTTCCAGTGGGTCGTCGGCGCCTACAACTTCAACGAAGGCTATAAGCAGCCCGAATCCGTCTACATGCCCGGCCAGACCCAGTTGGCGAACCCGCTCAACGGCTGCATCCTGGTCGGTGCGTGCGGTCCTACACTGGCCCACGCGAACCCGAACCGAGACCTGACCGACGGTATCGCTCATATGGGCGCCGAGACCTTCGCAGGCTTCGGCCAGATCGACTGGAACTTCACTCCAGCCTGGAAGCTGACCCTCGGCGCCCGCTACACCTACGATTCCAAGTGGGGCGATGACGCCGCGCAGGAATACGCCTTCCTGCCGATCGAATATATTCCTGAACCCTTCGCGGTGACGCTGATCAATAGTTCCTCTGCGGCTCAGAAAGGCGCCTCGGCGTCCTACTATGATCCGACCTCAGGGCTCTGGGTTCGCAAGCTCAGCGGCGATTGGAGCGCAGTCACCGGCGTCGCCGGGCTGCAGTGGCAGCCGGACCGCGACACCAACCTCTACATAAAATATAGCCGCGGCTACAAGTCCGGCGGGTTCAACGCCGGGGACCTTCTGGCGAATAACCCAGAGACCGATCCCGAGCATTCGAACGACTACCAGTTCGGGATCAAAAAGAATTTTGGTCGGACTTTGCAGGTTAATCTCGACCTCTTCTATGATCAATACTACGATGCTCAGATCCCGATCAGTTCTATTACGAACGGCGTAGCCACCTCTCAGTTCTTTAACTTACCTGAGGCCCGTTCAGATGGGGTAGAACTGGAGGCCATCTGGCAGCCGATCCATCCGCTGCAGCTGATGGTGGACTATGGCTATAACGACACCTCCGTCATCAAGTCGGGCTGCGTCGTCGACTCGAACGACCCGACCGCCACCCTCAACGGGGCGACCCCAGGGGGCTGCACGGGCGGCGGCCAAAACCTGAAGGGCGATGAGCTCCCGAACGCGCCGAAGAACAAGGTCGCGCTTAACGGCACCTACACCTGGGATCTGCCGACTGGGACACTTGCGTTTTCGACCAGCGTGATCTGGCGCGACGTGCAATATGGTTCGATCTTTACCCGAGCCCAGTACGAAGCGCCGTCGTGGGATCAGGTCGATCTGCGGCTCGAATATAAGCCGAGCGGTGGTCACTGGACGCTGATCGCTTACGGCAAGAATATTTTCAACAGCACAGGCTACGCCGCCGGCGCCGGCGCTACGGCCTGGTCGAACGGAACCTTCCTGAAGGAATTTAACCTGACGCCCCCCGCCCTCGGCGGTGTCGAGGTTCAGTATAAGTTCTGACTGAGGGATCGCCCGGCGTTCGAGGGCGCCCGGCGGTTTTCGATAGAAAGAGACGAGGTCGGGCCGGGCGTTATCGCCCGGCCGCTTTTTTTGCCGACAGACCGCAGATGACGACAAGGGGGCGCCAGACGCTTCGTGGATCACCGGCCCCGGCCAAAGCGTCCTTCGCCGACAGGGCGCCGCTGCGGACGCTCAAAATGGCGTTCACCGCGACCCTCGCCGTGCGAAACACCTGAGCGCCGGCCTGCGCCCACGCAAAGACATGGCTCCTCTGGCCCCTGCGATCCAGGGCTGGCCGCATCTCTGCCGATGCAAGCCGCAGCTCTTGACCGCTGGCGCGCCTTGCCCCGGGGACCACAACCCGTCTGCCGGTTCTAAAGCCCGGGCGCAAAAGCGTCGGTAGGACGCAGAGCGTGTATCGCTGGCCGACCCCGCAACTGAGTGACGTTCATGCCGACCTGAGAGTGGGCGTTTTGACCCGTATCAACCGGCCTCATCGCCCCTTGTCAGTGCTGGCGCCGGACGGATGCGCCCGAGCCAAGCGTCCCCGTGCGAATCGACGCCGGCGCTGAAAACGGCCCGAATGCGGCGCAAACGCGTTGCAGAAGCGCCACAGTTGGAAAAGGATGTTCAGCGCGCTTTCCCTTGTCCAGCAAGGAAATTCCCCGCCTAGGAGCAAGAAAATAGCCGCCTGGCCAGGGGCCAGACGGCTAAGGAGGGTGTTGCTACTTCGAGCAGAAATAGCGGGAACGACGGTATCTCGGAAGCCTGCAGATGTCTAATCGCCGTTATAACCGGCCCACTTGATCGAATCTTGCGACGAAAAACTCAAAATCCAGTGGTACGATCTTAGACATAGATCGTCTTTCCCTAAGGATACGATCCCATTGCGCGGACACCGCCCAGATTACAAGCCAGTAATGCCTTGCCTTAATGCATCTGAAGACGCTGCATATGTGCACACAAATTCGCTCATATGCTTATTTTTTGACGCTCCCGCCGGAATTTTTCCGCTCGCTGCCTAGACTATATTTTATCAATAAATCCTATTTATTGGAATGCTGCAGAGCAGTATATTTACATAGCGCCCTATTGTCGCATGTATTCGACGCCCATCAGAACACGCGATTTTGGGAATTTGAACAGTGTTTATTTCTAATGGAAGCCTTAGAGGGTAAGGATTCCCCTACCGCGGCGCATGCAGCGCCAATCTGATTCCCCAGGACGTGTGAATACTTGACGTTCTGTGCGGTCCAGCGCTTGATGGCGTCACGAAGAGGAACCGCACCCCAATAAGCGGTCCGTTCCGGGAGGAGATCAGGATGACCACCACGTTGCGTGGACGGCTACTTTTGACTGTTGCGTCAGTTATTGGATTGGGCGCCGCGGGGTCAGCCGCCGCTCAGACGACACCGTCCGCGCCGACGGTGCTTTCGGCGGCGGCGGAACAGGCCGCACAGCCCGCGCCGCCCCCGCCGGGCGGCATCGGAGAAGTGGTCGTAACCGCCCAGAAGAAGGAGGAGTCGCTTCAGCAGGTCCCGGTCGCCATCTCGGCCTTCACCTCGACCGAGCGCGACAAGATCGGTATCGACAGCGTGCAGGACATGGCCAACTTTACCCCTGGGCTGTCCTACAATACCGGCGATGACCGGGTGACCCTGCGCGGCATTGGCCGCAACACCAACCAGCTCTCCGCTGACTCCAGTGTCGGCGTCTACGAAGACGGCGCCTTCACCACCTTTACCGTGAAGGTCGGAAACGACTCCCTGTTCGTGGACCGCATCGAAATTCTGCGGGGCCCGCAAGGCACCCTCTACGGCCGCAATTCCATCGGCGGCGCCATCAACATCATTTCCCGCCAGCCAACCGACTATTTCTACGGCGAAGCGCGTGTGACGGTCGACAGCTACGGCTACCACGTGGAAGAGGGCGCCTTCTCAGGGCCCCTCACGGATCACATCCAGTTCCGGATCTCCGGATCGAAGACCGACCAGTCCGATGGCTATTTCAACAACCTCAACGGCCTGCCCAACGAGGGCAACCGCCGTAACGAATGGTATGTCGAGGGCCAGTTGCGCGGCGACATCGGACCACATTTCGACTGGTGGCTGAAGGGCTTTACGGGCGGCTGGCAGGACCAGGGCGGCAACGCGGGCGGCCTGATCACCGGCACGCAGATCGTCGCCGCCAACGGACGTACGGTGTTGCCGCAATCCAGCGCGCTGTTTTCAACCAACCTGCGGACCTCGGCCCTCGGCGTCCCGGACCAGCCCCTTGAGCAAAACGACTCGCTGGTGCCCTCCCTCGGCGCCTTCCTGCAACCGGGGGTGACCAACATCAATACGGTCAACCCGACCGGCACGGACCCCGCCAACGGCAATATCCGCAACTACTATTCGATCCATCCCCAGACCCAGGACGTGCAGGAGTACCTCGGTGCGACCCTTCGTCTGACCGGCCACTTCAATGGGTTCGACGTGCGCTATATCGGCTCTGCCAACCGCTACACCTATAAGGAGCAGGAGGAGTGGGGCGAAGGCGCCCAGCTCGGCACCGGCGTGATCTCCTATGACGATCCGGCGGGCTTCCAGATCTTCCCGGACTCCGAGCTGGCCTACGCCGAATACCACTGGTTCACGCAGAACGAAGTGAATGTCCTCTCGAGCGGCAAGGGTCCGCTGCAGTGGGTGGTCGGCGCCTACAACTTCAACGAAGGCTATAAGCAGCCCGAAGAGATCTTCATGCCGGGCCAGGCGCAGTTGGCGACGCCGCTGCTGGGATGCGTGCTGGTCGCCGCCTGCGCCCCGACGCTCGGGGTGGCTAACCCGCACCGCGACGTCACCGACGGCGTATCGCATATGGGCGCCGAAACCTTCGCCGGCTTCGGCCAGGTGGACTGGAACCTAACCAAGTCCTTCAAGTTCACCGCCGGTGTCCGCTATACTTATGATTCCAAGTGGGGCACCGACGCCGCGCAGGAGTGGGCCTATCTGCCTGAGCAGGGGATTCCAGAAAACCTCGCCGTCACCTTGATCACCCCCGCTCTCGGCACTGTCCCTGGGGCCGAAAAGGGCGCGACCGCCGCCGTCCTCGATCCCACCACCGGACTTTACGTGCGCAAACTCAGCGGCGACTGGAGCGCCACAACCGGAACCCTGGGCGTCCAGTGGGAGCCGGATCGCGACACCAACGTCTATCTGAAGTACAGCCGCGGCTATAAGTCTGGTGGCTTCAATGCAGGCTCCCTGCTCGCCCTCAACCCGGAGACCGAGCCTGAGCACTCGAACGACTACCAGTTCGGTGTGAAGAAGAACTTCGGCCGGACGTTGCAAGTCAATGTTGATCTGTTCTACGATCAATACTACGATGATCAGGTGCCGATCGGCATTAGCAACGGCAACGGGCCGACTCTTTCGGAGTTCTATAATATTCCGGAAGCTCGGACCGACGGGATCGAGATCGAGACCGTCTGGCAGCCGATTCATAACCTCCAGATCATGCTCAACTACGGTTTCGACGATACGAGCATCATCAAGTCAGGGTGCGTCGTGGACACCAACGACCCGACCGCCTCGCTGCCCGGAGCCACGCCTGGCGGCTGCACCGGCGGCGGTCAGAACCTGAAGGGCGATCCGCTTCCCAACGCGCCAAGAAACAAGATCGGACTGAACGGCGTCTATACGTGGCATTTGCCCACAGGCGCCCTGTCCTTCTCCGCCAGCTACATCTGGCAGGATAATCAGTACGGCTCGATCTTCGAGCGGCCCCAGTACGAGGCGCCGTCGTGGGATCAGGTTGATCTGCGCCTCGAGTATAAGCCGACCGGGGGTCACTGGACGCTGATCGCCTACGGCAAAAACATTTTCAACAGCATCGGCTATATCAACGGGCCCGGCGCCACCATTCAGGCCAATGGAACCTACCTAAAGGAATTCCCCCTGACGCCGCCGGCCATCGCCGGGGTGGAAGCGCAGTACAAGTTCTAGGATCTGGCCCCGGGCCGCGCCCGCGGTCCGGCGCGGTTCCTGACAAGAGCAATTCCCTTGGGCCGGACGGCGACGTCCGGCCCATTTCTTATCGGGAGCGAGATCCGCCCGATCAGACCGCGATCACCGCCTCGGCGAACCGCTCCATCTCTTCGTATTGAGGGCTCATCTGAAGCAGAAGGAGATCGAGGCCCACCGCCTCATAGGCCTTTATCCGCTCGCGGATCTGCCTCGCCGTGCCGACCAGGTTTGGCCTAAGGCCGCGGTTGGACACCGAATACTCCTGCAGCTTCATCTCGCGTTCGAGCTGAGTTCCCGAAAGCCACTGGTCGAAGTTGGAGAAGCCGGGCGCGCTCGGGTCCAAGGTCGTGATCCGCGCCACCTCGGCCTTGGCCTCGGCCTCGCTGTCACGAACGATGGCGTAGGCGGCCATGCCGAAGCTCATCGGCGGCTTGCCGGTCTTCGCCCGACGCGCCTTCATGTCGGCGATCTTTTCGGCGATCACCTCAACCGTGTCTCCGTGCATGACATAGGCGTCGCACTGGGTGGCTATCATGGTCTTTGCGGCCTCGGACTCGCCGCCCGCATAGACCACAGGTTTGCGCACGGGTTTGGGCTCGCAGATGGCGTCCTTCAGCGTGTAGCGCTCGCCCTCAAAACTGAACTTCGGCGCGCGCCACAGGCCCTCGACCACATCTAGCCACTCGCTGGTGCGGCCATAGCGGTCGTCGTGCAGGTCAAATTGCAGGCCATAGCTCTCGGCCTCCTCGGCCCACCAGGACGACACCACGTTCAGCGCCAGCCGGCCGCCGCTGATCTGGTCGATGTTGGCCGCCTGTTTGGCGAAGAGCGCCGGCTGGTGGAAGTTCGGGCGCACAGCCACCATAAGCTCCAGGCGCTCAGTCACCGCCGCCAGAGCCGCAGCCGTCGACCAGGCGTCGAGGGCGGGCTGGTCGACGCCCTTTATGTCGTTTAGGTTGAGTTCAGCGACCAGGGTCAGATCATAGCCGATCTGCTCGGCGCGCTGGCATAGCCGCTTGGCGTAGGTCCAGGTGGCGGACATGCCCTCGTCCGGAACATTGCGCAGCCAGCCGCCGAAAACCGGGGTCCAAAAGCCGTATCGCATGCTAGGCCGCGGCCTTGCGCAGTCGGTCGCGCTGATCAATCAGATAGTCGACCAGGGTCTCGTGCGGGTCATAGCCCAGGACATCGAGGGGATTGGCGACGAAGTTGGAGAGCGCGTTAAGGTCATAGAATTTCGCCAGACCGTCGCGGTCGTCGATCATGTATTCGATCCCGCCGACGTCGAGATTAGCCTGCAAAGCCGCCGTCTCCACCGCCGCGATGATCTCTGGCGGCGGCTGGTAGGCCTCGATGGTGATGGTCGGCTTATCGACCATGCAGACATCCGCCGGGCAGAGGTCGAAGGTCGAGCCTGCGCCGCTGAGGGCGATGGCGTAAAGGAACGCGCCCCCTAGGACCTCGCAGCGGATGACCTTCGCCCCACGGGCTGGAATGTATTCTTGAACCAGGGCCACGCCGTCGACACCGACCGGCGTAAGTCCGTCTGCGGCCGCGGCGGCGAGAGCGTCCGGACTGTCATAACGGATCATGCCCGCGCCTGAACCTCCGACATTGACCTTCACCATCACCGGATAACCGATCTCAGCGGCGAGGCGCATGACGTCGGCCCGCCGATGCGCGACCCGGGTCTTAGGCGTCGCGAGCCCGCAGGCTCGGAATAGACTGAGCTGACGCGCCTTACTCGTGTCGTAGGCCAGGACGCCGGGACCGTTGATCACCCGTGCGCCCAGCCCCTCCCAGTGACCCAAGGCGGCGATGCTGTAGAAGAGGGCGTGCTCGCTCTGGCGTAAGAAGGACGACATAGCCAGCCGGTTCAGGATCACCGGCGCTGGAACGGTGGTGTCAGACGGATCAAAAGTGTGGTCCTGGATCGAGATCGGCGTCCAGGCCACGCTTCGCCGGTCGAGGGCCCGAAACAGGGGCTCGAACCACTGCGGATGCTCATAGAAGACAGCGAAGTCGGCCAAGAAGGGCTCCTGCGTCCAGCGCCGTGCTTACTAGTCCCGGCGCCGACAGCGAGCGAGTCAGAATTTTAGGGACGCCGACCCTAAAGCCCCCGGCGATCCAGCGGCGCTGAACCGCACCCCCCTAAGCGGCGCACGCCCCGGCTGGAGATGCAGGGGATTTGGATCCTCGACGCCAGGCGCCGTCCACAAAGCAAAAGCCGTTCTCTTCATAGAGGTGGCGGACCGGGCCATTCCGGTCGGTCGGGTTGATCTTGGCCGTCACCTCGCCGTCTAGGCCGTCCAGAATGTGCTCAAGAAACCGCGCCTCGAGTTTAAGCCCGATCACCCGGCAGCTCATGGCGAAGGCGATGATCTCACGCGCGCGCACCACAGCCGCTGCGACGAGGCCGTAGTCGCCGAACCGATCCTTGGCATGGGCGATGAACACCTCGCCAGCCTCGGCGTGGCGTGCAAGCTCGCTCAAAGAGAAGGTCAGACCGGTGGTGTTGCACTGAGTGGTCCGCAGGAAAAGCTCAGCGACCCGCGCCAAAACCTCTCCGCCCCGCGGCGCATCGAAGCGAAACTCGAGCTCGAGCGAGGTCAAAAACGCGCTTTCGTCGACGGCGGAGGTCCGCTGCCGGTCGCGGTCGAGCTGGGATTTCACGAGGGTGGTCCGCCCTTCCGCTTCAGCGGTCAGGGTCGCGCTCTGGAGCCTGGGATCACTCAGCAATTGGCGACGCAGGGCGAAGGGATCCTCGCCCCAGACCTCGACTTCAGGCAGGGCCTGACGCACGCGTTCGCGTTCGACCGGATGATCGTCGATGAAAACGAACGCGCTGGGTGCAAAACCCAGCTCGTCCACGATCGAGCGAATGTTGGAAGGCTTATCGGCCCAGTTGATCCTGAGGGTGACAAAATCGTCCGGCGTGAGTAAGCGGTCATGGGGATAGGCGCTCGGATAACGCCAAAGCCTGCGCACAAGGGCCTCGTCATTCTTACTGACGCACGCCAGCACAATGCCCCGTCGCTTCAGCGCTTTGAGGGCCTCGTGCAGGCCGAAGTAAAGACCGACATATGAATAGAGCCCGCTCGTCTCAGGGGTCCAGGCGAAGGGCGCGCCCGTCTCGGCAAGCACGCCCGGCCAGAGGGTCCCATCAAGATCGAGGATCACGCACTTTTTGCGGTCAAGACCCAGGACCACGCTCAGGGCATCCATGTGCGCCTGAGCCGTCACGACCTCACGGCGGTAGGGCGAGCCGCCCACATAGGCGCTAAGCGGGGCAAGATCAGGGAAATGGCCATGCACGGCGGCAAGCTCGTGCTTTGGCCGCTGCAGCATCCAGCCGGCCGAACCGAAGTGGGTGAAGCCCACCAAACCATCGTCGAGCAAGCGGGCGGAGCCCTCGGCGTTGAGGGCGGCGGCGATGTCGATGACATGCACATCCCGATAGCCTTGAGCCAGGGCCTCAAGGGCGAGATTGACGCTTCGGAATCGGTTGCGATGGCCGTGCGGACCGCGGTCGGCCAGACCCAGGGGCTGAACCGTCGGTTCGGGCAGGTTGTCGATCAGGATTGGCGCATCGCTATGCCGGCGCAGGCCCTCGATCACCTGGCGCGCCTCCGAAATATAAATGGCCGAAGGATCGCCCCTGTGATCCTGCTCCGATCCTTGCCCCACCATACGCCGTGAGCGCAGGGCGCCGATCAAGATGGCCTGGTGCGGCGTCTCCGCGGCAAGCCTGAGATCGTCCGGGAAGCCGGTCCGGACCCGCAGGTCGACATCTCTAAGCGCCGCAGCGCGCCGCAGGAAATCCGCCTCCATCTGCAGCTCGCAGTCCCCGAACAGCAAAACGTCCCAGAGGTGTTTGAGCGCGCATCCAAGGGCGCGTGCGCCTCGGGTTTCCGTCACCGCCCAGTTCGGGTCCGCCCCCTGGCCGGCTCCACGTCTAAACTGGTCCAGCGCCTCGCCCGGATCCCGTCCATGGAGCTCTCCAAGCCGCTCCGCGAAAACCGCCTCTTCAGCTTTAGGGTCTTTGTCGGTCAGAATTCCCTGTTCCATGAGGGTGGCGAGACAGCCGGCCAGCACATCGGCCTCGATCGCATGCAGCGCGAGAAGCGAGCCCATTTCGTTTGGCATAAGGCGCGGCGTAACAAACCAGTCGATGATCGCAGCGACTTCAGCGTCGATCGATAGTCTAAGCTGGCTGAGCGCGTGCACGGCCAGGGCGCGCCCCTCCGCGAGGCGGACGATATGAACATAGCGCGATGCGCGAACCCATGCGCCCCCCGCCGCGGTCTGGGGGTCATGCGGCATGGTGCATTCGCGCCTGGGCGGCGGCGCCGCTGAGGAAGGTCAGGGCCACATAGCGCCGACCGCGGGTCACCGGCATGGCCTCGTGGAGGAGCGACGCCGAAAAGATGATCGCGCTTCCGGCAGGCGGACTATAGAGATCGTCGCTGAACTCAGGGAACAGCAACTGCCCGCCCTCATACTCATGGGTGTTGAGGTTCATTGAAACGGCGAAGTCGCGAAATGCGGTCTGAGGGGTAAGATTGTCCCGGTGGCGTTTGAAATAGCCGCCGACATCGTCGTAGCGGGCGATGAGGATCCGGTCCGCGAAGGCCACATCAAATTGAAACGACCGCTTGATCTCAGGGGCGCACCGTTGAGCGAGGACCTTCACCACCTCGCCGTGCAAGGCGTCTGACGGCGCTAGCTCAATGTCGCGCCGGTGTTTCTTGGCCTCATCAAGCTTGGACTTAGCCTCGCCGTGGGCCAGGGACGCCATAAGTCCGGGCGCATGCGGACTGCGCTCGAAATGCTCGATTAGTCCTCGGCAGGTCTCAGGCGCAATCACATTTGGGATCACCAGAGCCGGCGCGGCATGAGAAAACAGCCTAGGCGGATCGGCGATGAGCCGCCGCCTCAGCCCGGCGTAAACGGCGCCAAGCTCAACCGTCGCATCATAAGGCCCGAGATGGACGATGCGCCAGGCTCTATCGAGAACGACCAGGGCTGGGCGGTCCTTGATCGTCAAAGCGGCGAACCCCTCGGCTTCGCGGACATGGACCGCCAGTTCATGGGCGTAACGGGCGTCGGAGGGGACGAGAGCGACCAGATCGACCTCGCGCGATAGGTGTTCGCGCTGAGCGGCCAAGCTCTCGCACACCGCCACGGCCGCAACCGGGTCAAGGCCAGAAAGGGCGATGAGCATCGCCGGCCTGCCGATCTGAACGTCTTCAGCAAAAAACCGGCCGCCCGCCCCCGTCCCGATCAGGGGGGGCGCTCGATCACCAACCGAAAGGTTAAGCATCAGCGCCGCTCCTTGCTGCATCGCGCCGTAAACCGCTGCTCCTGTTTGGTTAACAGGCGCTTTCAGACTGAACAAAGAGGTCCGCTTCCCCGGTTTCGGGCATCGACGGGACCGGCGTCATATGCTCTTAGCCAAGGCGGTCGATCTGCCGGAGTCGCCCATGTCTGGTTCTCTCGCCCGCTCCAAAGCCCTCGTCGGCCTCCTCGTGTGTCTCGTCGCCGGCTTGGCGGCCTGCTCCACCTTTGCGCCCCCGCCGGCGCCGCCGAAGCTGCGCACCGGGGCCCTTGACCAGGTCGGCCCGCGGCTGACCAATTACGGGACCGCGGTGCTGACGCCGGGCGCTGTGGTCACGGTTTGGGGCGATGACTTCACCGGTCCTTCGCCGGATGCGCCCCATCCTTCGGGCAAGACGGTCACCCTGGCGTCAGCCCTGGCGAGCGCCAGCGGGCTTAAGGTGATCGACCGGGCGCGCCCCGGCCAGACCGCCGCCGAGGGGCTGGCCCAGCTGACTGCGGGGGACGCCGGCGCCCTGGTCGTGCTCTACTACGGCTATGGCGACGTCAGCCGGGAGACCAAGGACTTCCAGCCGTCCTTGGAGGCCATGGTGAGCCTCGCGCACGCTCGCGGCGCAGCGGTTTTACTGGTCACCGAGCCCCTCTTCGCCGTGACGGTGTCAAAGCCGCCGACCGCCAAGGAAAAGGCGCAGCAGGCTTTCATCGGCCGCGTCTCAGCCCTCCAGGATATCGTCCGCAAGGAAGCCCCGAACGTGGGCGCGGGGCTTCTCGACACGACCCCCCTCCTGTCCCCGCCCGCCCCGTCGCCGAAGGCGCCGCCGCCCAACATTCTGACCCCTGCGGAAAAACAGCCGGGCGCGCGACTTGGGACCCGGCGCATCGCCTATGCCTTGGCGGGTATGATCGAGCTGGCCCGCTAGGCCTGCCGGCGGGGGCCTTATGACCACCCAACAGGACAAGGTCCAGCTCACCGCCCTCGACCAAGCCATCGCGTCGGATCCGGCGCACCCCGAACTCCGTTATCATCGCGCCGCCCTTCTGGCGCGGCTCGGCCGCGTCGCGGACGCCCGCGAGGGCTTCCTTTCGGTCCTGCAGCTTGATCCCACCCACTTTGGCGCGCTCAACGATCTTGGCACTCTCCTCTACGCCAATGACTTCCGCTCCGCCGCCCGGCTGGCCTACGCCGAAGCGGTCAGACATCACCCAGATCATCCGATCGCCCGCATCAACCTGGCCAACGCGCTCTTGGCCAATGAGGATCTGGCGGAGGCCCGCTTGCAGTTTGAGGCCGCTTTGCGCCTGGCTCCGGCCGATCCGGACGCCCACCAGGGCCTTGCCAATCTCTTGCAGCACCTCGGCGACAGCGACGCGGCCGAATGGCACCGGCAGCAGAGCTACGGCGGCCGCGGCCTGCTAAAGTCCCCCTATCGCGGTCCGGGCGAGCCCTGCCGCGTCCTGCTCCTTGCATCCGCGGCGGGCGGCAATATACCGACACGCTTTATCCTGGATCCCCGCGTGTTCGAGACGACCACCCTGGCCGTCGAGGCCTTCTCCCCTGAGACGCCCCTGCCCGACCACGAGGTGGTGTTCAACGCGGTCGGCGACGCAGACTTATCGCCCCAAGCGATCAAGGCCGCCGCTCGCGTGCTGAAGCACACGATGCGCTCTGTCATCAATTCCCCCGCGCTCGTGGCGCAAACCGACCGGATGACCAATGCTGAGCGGATGGCCGGACTTTCTGGCGTGATCGCGCCGAAGGTGAAGACGGTTTTGCGGACGGCGCTTAAGGACCAGGCGGCGGAGGTCGGCTATCCGCTTCTCATCCGGAGCCCCGGGTATCATACGGGCCAATATTTCACCAAGGTAGACCATCCCGAAGCCCTTGCTGACGCGGCCTCGGGCCTGCCAGGGCGCGAGCTTTTGCTGATCCAGCACCTCGACGCCCGCGACAAAGCCGGTCGCTCGCGGAAATACCGGGTGATGATGATCGGCGCCGCCCTCTTTCCTCTGCACCTGGCGATCTCGGATGACTGGAAGGTCCACTATTTCACCGCCGCCATGGCCGATCAGCCCGCCTATAGAGCCGAGGAAGAGGCGTTTCTGACCGATATGAACACCGCGATCGGCCCAAACGCCATCAGAGCCCTCCATGCGATCCGCGAGACCCTTGGCCTCGATTACGCCGGCGTGGATTTCGGTCTCTCCGCAGACGGCGCTGTTCTGCTGTTCGAGGCCAACGCAACCATGGTGGTCAATCCGCCAGGACCCGATCCGATCTGGGATTACCGCCGAGCGCCGACCCAAAGGATCCTTGACGCCGTGCGCTGCCTCATCTTGGAGCGCGCGGAGGCGAACGGTCGGGCGCCTGTAGGTCCATGAGCCATGTCTCGGTCAAAAGCCTTGGATCTGGCCAAGAGGGTCCAAGAGGCGATTTGGCGCAATCAGCGGAGGTGCAGTCTTGGTGCTGAGAGCCGCTGCAGTAGGGCTAGTCTGTCTCGCCAGCCTACCGGCCATGGCCCATGCCGAGGATCCATCAGCGCTGCTGGGCGGGGGCGAGAGCGATGTCTTCGCGATCCACGCCCAGGCGAGCTTCACCGATCAATACCACCCGCGTTTCAGCTCCCCCTATCAGGGAAACAACAGTCTCAATCCCGGCCAACGCGGGGACGAAACCACGGACGCGACCCTCTATCTTGGCCTACGGCCCTGGCGCGGCGCAGAAGTCTGGGCTGACCCAGAGATCGATCAGGGTTTCGGCCTTTCGGCGACATTGGGGATCGACGCCTTCACAAGCGGGGAAGCCTACAAGGTCGGCAAGAGCACGCCCTATCCAAAGCTCCAGCGCCTGTTCCTGCGCCAGACCATCGATCTTGGCGGCGCAAAGCATAGGACGGACGCGGATCTCAACACCTTTGCCGGAGAAACCACCGAAAACCGCCTTGTCTTGACCCTCGGCAAGTTCAGCGTGGTCGACGTATTCGATACCAACAAGTACGCCCACGACCCGCGGAACGACTTTCTGAACTGGGGCCTGATCGACACCGCGAGCTATGACTACGCCGCCAATGCCTGGGGCTATACCTATGGTGCGGCGCTGGAGTGGTACCAGCAAGCCTGGACCCTCCGCGGCGGCCTGTTCGACCTGACCCTCGTCCCCAACAGCACCCACCTCGACGAGCACGCCCACCAGTACCAATTCGACGCCGAGGTCGAGCGCCGCTACGCCCTTTTCGGCCAGGACGGCGCAATCCGCGCGACGGGCTTTCTCAGTGAAGGGCGGATGGCGCGCTACGCCGACGCCGTCGCCTTGGCGATGGCGACGGGCGACCCTGCGAGTGTCGCCCTGGTCCGGCATTTTCATGCGCGATCGGGCGTCTCCATAAACCTTGAGCAGGCGCTTAGCGACGATCTTGGACTGTTTGCACGCGCCGGGCACTCAGAACCGCAGTTCGAGGCCTTCGAGTTTACCGACATGGACAACTCCGTCGCTTTGGGCCTGTCGCTGAAAGGCTTGCGTTGGCGGCGCAAGGACGACACCATCGGACTGGCGGTGGAATGCGGCGAGGCCTCCCACGACGCGATCGCCTACTTCAACGCGGGCGGCCTTGGCATATTGGCCGGGGACGGCATCCTTCCCCACCCGGGCCCGGAGACCGTGGTCGAGACCTATTATAGTCTGCAGATCGGCGCGATCGCCCACCTGAGCGCCGACTATCAGTTCATCGACAATCCCGCGTTCAACCGCGACCGCGGCCCGGTGTCGGTGTTCGGACTGAGGCTGCACATGCAACTCTAACGCCCCCCGTCGATGAACCCCCGCTGAACCGCAGCTTCCCATCAGGTTCACCGGTGAGGGGCGATCGTCTGACTGCGCATGAACGCGCACATCAGGAGAGGGTAAAATGCGTATCCGCAATTTCATCAACGCCGCGCTCGCCGCAGCCTTGGTCGCCGGCGCAGCGTCGCCAGCCTTGGCGCAAACGCCCTGGCAGGCGCATCACCCGCGCCGGGCCGAGGTCAATCATCGTCTGGCGAACCAGAACCACCGCATCGCCGCCGAACGGCGCGCAGGCGAAATCAGTGGGCCTAAGGCGCGCCTCCTGCACGCCCAAGATCGTTGGGTCCGCGCCCAGGAACGGGTCGAGGCCAGCCGGCACGGCGGCCACATCACGCGCGCTGAAAAGCGTCATCTCAATCGTGAGGAAAACAAGGTCAGCCGGAATATCGCACGCTGAACCCGGTTGGTCCCCGGATCGCTCTTGGTCCCCAAAACGGCCTGAAACGACCTTCGGGCCTGCCTTGACCCATTAACCCTGCCGCAATGGCGGCAGGGTTATCCTTCGTGGGTGCAGCGAAGGGGTGTTTGTGGTTCAAGTTCGACCAGCTCTGCTGGCCCCCAACCCTGCGGCGCCTGCCCACGTCTCGCCCTTAACCTCAGCCGGCGCGCTTTCAGCCGTCTTATTCTCGGGCGGCGATGTCCGTCTCGACATCGATCCGGTCACCGGCGCCAGTCGCTATGGCTGCAGGCCCCTGCCTGCCCCGACCCTCGCGGCCTTTGGATCCTCGACAGCCTCGACGATCTCGGGGCCGGCTTATGCCGCCGCCGAAGGCCTACAAGAACGCTTCGCCTTAGCGCCTGCGGAGCTGCGCCCCACCCTCGCGCGTCTGGAGATGGCGCGCCTGCGCGCGGAGCTGATTCATCTGTGCGGCCTTGGCGACCTGCCAGGGCTCGATGTCGTGTTCGCCCCCTCGGGCACAGACCTACATCTGATCGCGGCGGACCTTTTTGGCGACCGTTTGTTTGGTCGCGCCGTCGCCATCCTGCCTGATCCCGCCGAGACCGGCAGCGGTGTGCCTCAGGCCCTGTCAGGCCGCCACTTCGCCGCTAGCGCCCCGAGCGGGGTCAAGGTCGCCTGCGGCGAACCGGTCAAGGGTCTGGCGCCCCTTGAGACGATCACCGTAGCGCTTCGCGGCGCCAACGGCGAAGCCAGGCCAGCGCTTGCGATTGACGCCGAGATTGAGAACCTGGCCAAAGCGATGATCGCCAAGGGTCGTCGTGTGCTGCTCGTCCTCGTCGATGGCTCAAAGACCGGACTGATCGCACCAAGCCCCGCCTGCGCCCTGCGCCTGAAACAGGCCGCGCCGGAAAGTGTCGATGTGCTGGTGGACGCCTGCCAGTTCCGGATCGCCCAAGGAACCCTGCGCGCCTATCTCGAGCATGAGTTTCTGGTTGCGGTCACCGGTTCAAAGTTTCTGACCGGCCCGACCTTCTCGGGCGCCCTGTTCGTCCCGCCGGCCGTATCGGCCCGTCTGGCCGCCCGCGGGCTCTGCGAGGGTCTGGCCGACTATTGCGCCCTTGGCGAATGGCCCGCTGAGTGGGCTGGCGCCGCCGGGCTTGGTCGCGCGTTCAACCTCGGCGTTATGCTGCGGTGGGAAGCCGCGCTCGAAGAGTTGCGCGCCTTCCGCCGGCTCGCCGAGCTTGACGTCTTCGGTGTGTTCGAGCGCTTCGGCGCGCGCGTTAAGGCCGAGCTCGACGACACCCCCGGGTTGGAGCCTCTGGCCCTTCCCGCCTCGCCTCCCCGCTTCAGCGCGGAGTTTAGCTGGGACGCCGCTCCGACGATCTTCCCTTTCCTGCTGCGTCATGTGCGCGGCGGCAGAGCCGGCGAACTCTTCAATAGAGACGAAACCTTGCGGGTCTACGCCGCCTTAAGAACCCCCTTGTCGCCGCGTTCCGGATCGGACCTGACCCACCGACAGCTGACGCTTCCGGTGGAGCTTGGTCAGCCGGTGAACCTCGGGGTCCGTGACGGCGTCCCGATCAGCGCCCTTCGGATCTGCGCCAGCGCCCGCCTTGCGGTGGAGGCCCTGGGCGGCGGCGAAGCGGCGATCCACGCCCGGGCCAGGGACGCCCTAAAAAAGACCGCGGAAATTGCGTGGCGTTTATCGAACGGCGCTTCGGTCTAGCCAGAAGGCGCACGTCTACGCCGTCCGCGACTGTCCCGCTGACCCCGTTTAGGACGGCCGTCCGCCCCGCCCGCGCCCCTTCGCCCCCGGACTGAGGCTTGAGCGGCGGGGCCGTTGATCGGATCCTTTCGTCCATTGCGACCGGGACCGCGCGGCCTTAACCTCAAGGTCTCTGACGCCCAGGAGACCTGCCATGGCGGCCTACACGATCGAGCTCAATGGCCAGACGCGGAGCGTCGAGGCGGACGCCGATATGCCGCTCTTGTGGGTGCTGCGCGATGTCGTCGGGGTCAAGGGGACCAAGTTTGGCTGCGGCGCAGCCTACTGCGGCGCCTGCACGGTGATGCTCGATGGGACGGCCATCCGCTCATGCCAGATGCCGATCTCAAGGGTCGGGACGCGCAAGGTGACCACCATCGAAGGGGTCGGCGCCTCGCCGGTTGGCGCGCGTGTGCAGGCTGCCTGGCTTGAGGTTGATGTCGCCCAGTGCGGGTATTGCCAGGCCGGGCAGATCGTGGCGGCCACCGCCCTGTTGCAGAAGAAACCCAAGCCGACCGATGCGCAGATCGAGGCGTCGATGAACGGCAACCTCTGCCGCTGCGCCACCTACAACCGGATCCGCACCGCGATCCGCAAGGCCGCCGGCATGCCCGAGGCCCCAAAGGAGGCGCTCGCATGAACGCGCACGTGACGATAAAAACACCCGCGATATCGCGCAGGATGATCCTGCGCGCGGGGGCGGCGGCGGGCGGCGGACTTTTCCTGTCGGCGCGCCTCGGAGGCGTTGCGGCGGCGGCCGTCAATGCGCAAGCTGGCGTCTCCTTGACCCTCAACGCCTATGTGAAGATCTCGCCGAACGGCCTGATCACCATTGTCGCCAAGAACCCGGAGTGCGGCCAGGGCATCAAGACCATGCTGCCTATGCTGATCGCTGAGGAACTCGACGCGGACTGGAAGGACGTCCGCATCGTTCAGGCGATGAACGATCCGGCGACCTACCCGCGCCAATTCGCGGGCGGTTCTCTGGCCACGCCCATGAATTGGGAGCCGATGCGCCGGGTCGGGGCTGCAGGCCGCCAGATGCTGATCACGGCCGCCGCAGAGACCTGGGGCGTCCCGACCGGAACCTGCGCGACCGAAGCTGGCCTCGTGCGTCATACCCCATCGGGTAGGAGCCTCGCCTACGGCGAGCTTGCATCCAAGGCGGCGACCCTTCCTGCGCCGAAGCTTGAAACCGTGATCCTGAAGGATCCGAAGACCTTCCGCATTATTGGCCGCGCCCAGCCCAACGTGGACGGTCCCGCCATCGTGTCCGGCCAGCCGCTCTACGGGATCGACGTCGAAATTCCCGGGATGAAGTATGCGGTCTTCCACAAGTGCCCTGTCTTTTATGGCAGATGCCTTGAGGCCAACCTCGATGACGTGAAGGCGATGCAAGGCGTCGTCGACCTGCATGTGATCGAAGGCAATAAAGATCTCGGCGGGCTATCGAGCGGCGTGGCTGTGGTCGCCGATACCTGGTGGCACGCCAACAAGGCGCGCGCCGCCCTTACCCCCCAGTGGGACGAGGGGCCGTTCGGCGGTCATAGCACCGATGGCTACGATGAGAACGCCAAGAGCCTGACCGCGTCCCCACCCCAGCAGACCCTCCGCAGGGACGGCGATCCGGACGCCGCCTTCGCCGGCGCCGCAAAAGTGGTGAAGGCCGAGTACACCTATCCCTTTGTAAGCCACCAGCCCCTCGAGCCTCAGAACTGCACGGCGCGTTGGGACGGCGACAAACTGGAAATCTGGACCTCGACCCAGAACCCGGAGCCCGGTCGCCAGCTGGTCGCCAAAACCTTGGGTGTTCCAGCGGAGAATATCTCGATCCATATGATGCGCTGCGGCGGCGGTTTCGGTCGTCGCCTCGCCAACGATTATATGGTTGAGGCGGCGATGATCGCCCGCAAAGCCAAGGTTCCGATCAAGCTTCTGTGGTCGCGTGAGGACGACATGCGCCACGACATGTATCGGCCGGGCGGTTATCACGCCCTGACCGCCGGCCTCGACAGCGCGGGCAAGCTGGTCGCCTGGAAGAACCACTTCGTGACCTTTTCCCGCGACGGCAAGGTCGTAAACTCGGGCGACTGCGCGCCGAACGAGTTTCCGGCCCACTTCGTCACCAATTACGAACTTGGGGTGTCGATGATGGAGACCCTGATCCCCACCGGTCCTATGCGGGCCCCGCGCTCCAACGCCCTGTCCTTCGTCTTCCAATCCTTTCTCGACGAACTGGCGCATGCCTCCGGCCAGGATCCGGTCGCCTTCCAGCTCGCCCTCCTGGATCAACCCGGCGCGCATGAGGGATATGACGCGGCGCGCATGGCGGCGGTGGTGCGCGCCGTGGCCGAGCGCTCCGGATGGGGCAGCGCCAAGCGGGCGCAAGGTCGCGCCCTCGGCTTTGCCCAGTACTACAGCCACCAGGGCTATTTCGCGGAGGTCGTTGAGGCCAGCGTGTCCGATTCCGGCCGGGTGAAGGTCCACCAGGTGTGGGTGGTGGGCGATGTCGGGTCTGAGATCATCAATCCGCTCAACGCCGAGAACCAGGTCCAGGGCGCGGTGCTCGACGGGATCGGCCAGGCCCTCGGCCTTGAGATCACCTTCGTCAAAGGCCGGACCAAGCAATCCAACTTCGGTGAATATCCCCTGATCCGGATGGCCGATGCGCCGCCGGTGGACGTGCACTTCCTCACCAGCAATCATCCCCCCACAGGCCTTGGCGAACCGGCCTTGCCGCCGGTGGTTCCGGCCCTCTGCAACGCTGTCTTCGCCGCAACCGGCAAGCGGATCCGTAGCCTTCCCATCGACCAGGCCCTGCTAAGAAAGACCTGAGCGCCTGCAGTTCTCCGTGAAGATCCCCGTCCTCGGCCCGTCCGCCCGTATTATCCGATGAGCACCGCCTTCGCCGCCATGACGATGCCGTCCTCGTCGATTCCGTAAAGCCGATAAAGGTCCTGCAAATCCGCGCTCTGGCCGAAGCGTTCGACGCCGAGGGGCTGCACCCGGTGGCGGGCCACGCTGCCGAGCCAGCTCAGGGTTGCAGGATGCCCATCAAGGACGGTTACAAGCCCGGCGCCGCCCGGCAATGCGCCCAAGAGCCGTTCGATATGGCTCTTGGCGCCTCGGTCTCCCTCCAGACGCGCCCTCTGCGCGCGGGTCCAGCCCGCGTGGAGCCGGTCGGGCGAGGTGACGGCCAAAAGCCCGACGTTGGGCAGGCGTTCGGCGAGACGATGGGCCGCTGCGAGGGCTTCAGGCGCAAGCGCGCCGCAGTAGGCGATAGCCAGAGGTGTATTTCCTTCAGGGCGACGCAGCCAGTAGCCGCCTTGGCTGATGTCCGCTTCAAGTTCAGGGGTCATCTCCCGCGCCAGCTGGTCGATGCTTCGGGTGGACAGACGCAGGTAGATCGAGCCGCCACCGTCCTTGGCCTGCATGTGCTCCAAGCCATGACGCATGATCACCGACAACTCATCGGCATAGGCGGGCTCGAAATAGCTTAGGCCGTCCTGGGCCATGCCGATCAAGGGCGTATTGATCGACTGGTGGGCGCCGCCTTCCGGCGAAAGGGTCACCCCTGAAGGGGTCGCTACAATCATGAAGCGCGCGCCCTGGTAGCAGGCGTAGATCAGAGCATCGAGGCCGCGATTGATGAAAGGGTCGTAGACCGTGCCGATCGGCAGGAGCTGTTTACCCCAGAACCGGTCCGCAAGGCCGAGCTGACCCAGGAGAAGGAACAGATTGTGCTCTGCGATGCCAAGCTCGATGTGCTGGCCCGCCGGCGCCATCCGCCACTTCTGCGGGCTTGCGACCTTCTCATCCTGGAAGGTGTCGGCCCGAACCGTCGAATGGAAGACGCCGCGACGGTTGACCCAGCCCGAAAGATTTGTGGAGACAGTGACGTCAGGCGAGGTCGTCACGATCCGCTCGCTGAGCGCCGAAGGTTCACGCGCCAATTCAAACAGGATCTTGCCGAAGCTCTCCTGGGTCGAAAGGCTCTCACCCAAGGGCGTCGGCAACACCGGGACGGCGAGCGCGGGTTCGGGCGCCAGGGGCCGGCGGCCGAGGATCGGCGCAGACCTCAGGATATGCTGGACCTCAGTCTCTAGCGCCGGCGACAGCCCTGCCAGCGGGGCCCACTCCTCTCCCACCGCCACCTGGCAGCGCCGGCGAAAGGCGTCGAGCTGGGTTGGGTTCATCAACCCCGCATGGTTGTCCTTATGTCCGGCGAGCGGCAGTCCATAACCCTTGATGGTGTAGGCGACAAAAGCATGGGGCGTCGGATCATCAGCCGCCGCATCGAAGGCGTCGAGGATGGTCTCAAGGTCATGGCCGCCGAGGTTTGTCATCAGCTCAGCCAGACTGTCGTCGTCATGGTTGGCCAAAAAGGTCTTGAGCCCCCGGGTTCCTTCGAGCTCAAGCTTCAGCCGCTCGCGCCATGCCGCGCCGCCCTTGAAGGTCAGCGCCGAATAGAGCTGGTTGGGGCACCGGTCGATCCAGTCGAGGAGGGCCTCGCCGGCCGGGCCGCTGCGCGCCGCCTCGAGTTTCTTGCCGAACTTCAGGGGAACGACCTTCCAGTCGACGGCCCGGAAAAAACCTTCGATCCGGTGAAACAGGGCGTCGTTCACCACGCCGTCCAGGCTCTGGCGGTTGTAGTCGATGATCCACCAGAGATTTTTGACGTCGTGTTTCCAGCCCTCGAGCAGGGCCTCATAGACATTGCCTTCGTCGAGTTCGGCGTCCCCCAGAAGGGCGATCATTCGCCCATCGGTCTTGGCCCCCGCCGCGGCCAGCCCATGCAGGCCGACGTAATCCTGCACGATCGAGGCGAACAGAGTCGCCGCGACGCCGAGGCCGACCGAGCCGGTGGAGAAATCCACCTCAATCTTATCCTTCGTGCGCGAGGGATAGGACTGGGCTCCGCCGAAGGCGCGGAACCGTTCGAGCTGCTCCCGGCTCTGGCGTCCGAGGAGGTATTCGATCGCGTGCATGACAGGGGAGGCATGCGGCTTGACCGCGATCCGGTCCTGCGGCCTCAGGGTATGGAAATAGAGCGCGGTCATGAGCGAGACCACGCTGGCGCTTGAGGACTGGTGACCGCCGACCTTGAGCCCGTCGCGGGAGGGGCGAAGGTGATTGGCGTTGTGGATCGTCCACGTCGACAGCCAAAGGGCGCGCCGCTCAAGGGTGCGAAGGGCCTCAAGCTCGGCGCGCGGCGGCTTGGACGGAGCGCCCGAAGGCTTAAGCTGGATGGTCATGCAAGGTGTTTAACGCGCCGGCGCGCGCCGGAAAACCGGCTTAATCGCCGAAGAGGTACCCGCAGCTCTGATCCTTGGGATCGTGGGCTAAAATGCGGTCATAGAGCCCAAGGTTCTCCTGCACCGCCCGCTCCACATCCTCCTCGAGCAGAAAGCCGGCGGCGACCTCGGCCGACGCCGCCGCCCTCAGCTTCGCTTCATAAGCGGCGCGAGTCGGATAGCGCGCCTCAAGACTTGGACGCGGATCTCTGAGGGCCAGACGCTCCTTTTCAGTCCTAGCAAAGGGCAGGAAGCTGCCGTCAAACCGCGCGGTGGCCCACGCGAACCCGGTTTGCGGCGCTCGCTCGTTCCAACCGGTATGGGTGCCGAGCGGCGCCTGAAGCTCGACCAGGCGCACACCCCCTTGATCGTTGCCGTCGGCGTCCGGCGCCGGAACGCGGCTGGCGTAGGGGGCGCCGTGACCGGGCGGAACCCGGTCGGCCACGCCCTGCGCCCCGAACGTCGGCCCGAAATCAAGCCGGGGCTCCGCGAGGTTCTGAGCCGGCGGGGCGATCGGCAGGCCCTTGGGGAAGGCCGCCCTGTAGGCGTCCACGGTTATAAGACCGCCATCGGCCACGTGGGGATAGGCGCTCGGCGGGGCCGGCGCGCCCCCGCCGCTCCAGCGGTCGAGCGCCAGGATCAGGGCCCGCATCGCCAGGTAATGGTCGCTGGTCGAGACGCAATTCACCAGGGGCGCACGAACAGGGGAGCGGCCGACATAGTGCTGAGCGCCCATAAACGCATAGATCCGCGCGTTGGGCGCTGGCTCTACGTCCGCAGACGCATCGGCCGTCGTGGCGATCAGCGAGGCGTCCCGGTTCCAAAACTCCGTCGAGGTGTTGGCGATGATGAGCTTCGGCAGCCGGCCGTGCGCGTCAGCGGCTTGGTCGAGGGAGGAGGCGCGGCGACCGGTGACCGGATCCCGACTCGGCGCTGTGGTGAACGGGAAGGCGTCGGAGGGAAAGTCATGCTCTTCCAGCATGGAGGGATGGCGCGTCGGCTGGACGAACCGGCTGTTGAACCCGGCCGACCCGCCCGCGCCCGGCACCTCAAGGAAGGCGGCGTCGAACACAAGACGCCCGCCCTCGTCCACATCCAGGCCGTCGTGCAACATGCGCCCGATCAGTCGCCCGGACTGGCTGATGCCAAAGATCAGGGTCCGGCGTGGGACCGGCCCGTCCGCAAGCTGGTGGTCGCGGACGTAAGACAGGAGGTCGCGGATCCCCGCCAGGCCCGCGCCGGTCACATAAGGGTCCTTGGCCCTATAGGTGAGCTCATAGATCACCCCGGGCTGGAACCCGCCGTCAAGGGCGACCCGTCCGGGTCCCCCCGGCTGATCGGGCGCCAAAAACCGCCAGCGCGTCCGATCGATCGGCCGCCTCGGGTCGTCGGGCCGCGCCCGCTGCGTCAACACGGCGGCCGGATCCTGCGGCGTCATGGGCTCATAGGTGAGGCCGCGCATGCCGGCGTAGGTCGCAGCGGCCGTGGGTGCGCTGACGGTGAATTCGTTCTCGACCGGTCCGGTGATCGGCGCCCCATTCGGACCCTTGGCCACCGGCGGGACGAACACCAGAGGCCGAGCGCCCGGCGGCTGAGGCGCCACGTCCCAGGTCCAGGCTGAAAACAGGAGGGTAAAGCCGTGGCGCATCAAAAAGCCGTCGCCGGCGTCGGTCAAGGTGGTCGGATCGTTGTTGACGGGACTGCGCCCGTTGACCTGGCCTAGGATGCCGATCCCGCCTCGATTGTTGACATCATAGAGCAGGGTCGAGGGCTGGGCGCGCGCCGGCCGGAGCATCAGAAATTCGCTCTTGAACACCACCATGCCGCGGGCGTCGCGCGGGGCGAGCTTAAGATCTACGATGCGCGCGTTGGCCGGAGCCTTGGGGTCGAGGGCGAAAAAAGCGACGCCGCGGATCTTCTCATAGGGGCCGACCGCGCCAAACGCCGCGCCGTCGGCGAACGGGGCGCGTTCAATCACCTCGATCCGTTCAACCCCTGCGCCTGCCCGCCCGGCGCCGACCGCCAGCGCCGCCATCGCTAAGACCGCCCGCCAGATCCGCATCCTGTCCCTCCGATCCTGCCCCTAAAGAACCCAGGCGCCATAGGCTGTCCACCCCACCGTTGGAGGGGGCGAGGCCCAGGCGAGCGGAGCCCCTAGGCAGGCCGACGCGGCGATGATAGCGGCTTAGCCGCCGTGGCGACCTGGCCTGGCGGGGAGGGCTGAACATGCAAGGTGCGCTCGTCGCCGGTCTTGGGCTCGTGATCCTCCTGTCCGCGGAGACCGCCATTGCAGCGCCAACGCCCCCTGCCTCTCCTTATGATCCCAAGGCGGCCTTTGCGCCCTTGTCCCTGCGCGAGCCTGTCAATCGCTATCGCTCAGGCAGCGGGGCGCCGGGTCCGGACTACTGGCAGAACCGGGTCGATTACACCATCAAGGCCAGCCTTGATGTGGACGCCAAGACCCTGACCGCGACCGAGGTTTTGACCTACACCAACAACAGCCCGGACGCGCTGCCGAGCCTCTGGGTTCAGCTCGACCAGAACATCTACAAGGTCGAGTCCCGGGCCAGCATCGCCGGCGGCGGCCGGCGCGGCCGGAGCGCAGGGATGCACACCGACGGTTATGTGATCGACGCCGTCGAGATCGGCGGAGCCAAAGCCTGGAGCAAACTCCCCTACGTCGTTTCCGACACCCGCATGAACCTGCACCTGCATACGCCCTTGAAAGGGGGCGGCGCTAAGGTAAAGGTTCGCATCGCTTACCACTACACGGTGCCAGGGGTCTTCGGCGGCCGCACCTCGTGGGTCGCCACCAAGAACGGGCCGATCTTCGATATCGCCCAATGGTTTCCGCGCATGGCCGTTTATGACGACCTGCGCGGCTGGGACACCCTGCCCTACCTCGGGCAAGAGTTTTACCTTGAATACGGCGATATCGACTACGCCATCACCGTGCCCTCCGGGATGATGGTGATGGGCGGAGGGGTGCTGAAAAACCCCCTTGAGGTGCTCACTCCGCCGCAGCGCGCCCGCCTCGCTCAGGCGGCCCGGAGCGACGCAACGGTCATGATCCGCACGCCCGAGGAGGTGGCCAAGGAGGCGGCGTCGCCAGCGCCGGGAGGGACCAAGACCTGGCGCTATCATTTCGCCAACACCCGCGATGTGGCCTTCTCGGCCTCAAGAGCTTTCATCTGGGACGCCGCGCGGATCAACCTGCCGGGGGGAAAAACCGCCCTGGCCGAGAGCGTCTATCCCGTCGAGAGCCAGGGCGACGGCGCCTGGGGCCGGTCGACCGAATACACCAAAGACGCGGTCGAGCACTTCTCTCAGAGGTGGTTCCCCTACCCCTATCCCACCGCCTGGAGCATCGCCGGGGGCTCCTCGGGCATGGAGTATCCGGGGATGGCCTTCGACGGCATTGGCGACAAGGGCAAGGCGCTGTTTTGGATTACGGCTCACGAGATTGGCCATACATGGTTCCCAATGACCGTGGGCTCCAACGAGCGACGCGACGCTTGGATTGACGAAGGCTTCAACACCTTCATCGACACCTTCGAGTCCGACGAGTTCAAAGGGGGCGTGTTCGGTCCCAAGCGCGACGGCGAGTACGCGCCGGGCGGCGGAAATCCCGTGGATGAGATCCAGTCGGTCCTGAACGACCCGGACGCCGTGCCGATCCTGAGCCGCGCCGACACCATCCCAGAAAAGTACCGCCACCCCGTCACCTATTTTAAATCGGCCCTCGGCCTAAGGCTTCTGCGCGATGTGATCTTGGGCCCGGACCGCTTCGATCCGGCGTTCCGCAAGTTCATTTCCGACTGGGCGTTCAAACACCCCAGTCCGTCGGACTTCTTTCGCACCATGGCCAGCGAAGGGGGCGAGGATCTGGATTGGTGGTGGCGCGGCTGGTACGTCAACAACTGGAAGCTCGACCTTGCTGTCGTCGATGTCGCTTATATCGACGGCGACCCTTCAAAGGGCGCAGGCGTCACCGTCGAAAGCCTCGATAAACTTGTGATGCCGAGCGTGCTCGAGGTCCGCTACGAGGACGGCCGCACCGCGCGCCTAAACCTGCCTGTGGAAACCTTCATTCAGCGCTCCCGCAGCACCATCGGCGTGCCTGCGGGCAAAATCGCCTCCGTGGTCCTTGACCCCGACCACGTCCTGCCCGACGGCGACCGCAGCAACAACACGTTCACGATGACCGGCAAATAGCGCGCAACCGATGTCCCCCGCCGCCATGAGACGTGCGCGCCAGGTTCACACCTACCTCGGAGTGTTCTTCGCTCCGAGCGTCATCTTCTTCGCCTTCACCGGCGCGCTGCAGACCTTCGGTCTTCACGAAAACAAAGGCTCTGGGCTTTATCGCCCGCCGGCCTGGATCGTGACCCTGGCTTCGGTGCACAAGGATCAGCAGTTGCCGAGTCCCAAGCGCCCTCCTCCGATCAAAGCTGAGCCAAAGCCGGGTGCCAAGCCCAAGGAGGGCGCAGCAAAGCAAGGGGCGCAGGAAGGGCCGCCGCCCCAGAGCGGGCCCTCTCCCCTGCCCTTGAAAGTCTTCACCCTCCTGCTGTCGATCGGGCTGATCTCGACCACCCTTGTCGGGCTTTACCTCGCCCTCTCCAACAAGGCTCTGCGAAAGATCGCCGCCGTCGTGCTTGCGGCCGGGCTGCTGGCGCCGGCGGTCCTTCTCTTTCTCTAGGCCTTGGTCGGCTTGAGGCGTGATCCATCGTCCTTGTCCCGAAGGGCGAGGGGTAAGCCGCCCTTGCGCCGCGTCCCTCCCTCTACCGGCCCCTATTGCCCGGCGATATGGGCTGCGATCTCCCGAGCGTGCGGCCGGCGACGATGCTCGAACAGGTAAAGGCCCTGCCAAGTCCCAAGGGCGAGCACGCCCTCAATCACCGGGATCGATACCTGAACCTCTGTCAGCGCCGCGCGCAGATGGGCCGGCATGTCGTCCGCCCCCTCATCGTCGTGTTCGTAACGGCCCGGGTCTTCCGGTGCGATACGCTCGAAATAAGCTTCAAGGTCCCGGCGAACCTCGGGGGCGGCGTTCTCCTGGATCAGGAGGGACGCTGAGGTGTGGCGGCAAAAGAGCGTCAGGAGACCGGTCTGCATGCGCTGGCCGGCGGTCCAGAGCTTAACCTCGCGCGTGATCTCCCTAAGGCCCCGTCCGGAGGTCTGAAAGCGAAGGATCTCGGCGGCCTGACGCATGGCGCCATTCTAGGGGCGTGTTCAACAACCGCCCATCCCTTGCGGCGGCGCATTTGTTAGACACCGTTCGACACTCAGCGCGGCGAGGGCAAGATGGCGATGGATCTGGGAAAACACGTCAGTCGTTATTCTGTCTTCGTCACCCTCTTCCTCGCGGCCTTCGCCGCATTCGGCCTGGGCTTCATCTGGCGTCCGGCGTGGGGCTTTGCCCTTATATTCGCGGCCCTGACCGCTCTTGGCGTGCGCGACCTCATCCAGACCAAACACGCCATCCAGCGCAATTATCCGGTGATCGGCCACATCCGCTGGTGGGTCGAGGCGGTGCGGCCAGAGATCCGCCAGTACCTCATCGAGGCTGACGAGGAGGCAGCCCCGTTTTCGCGCGATCAACGCTCGCTCGTCTACCAACGGGCCAAGGGCGAGGCTGGCGAGCGTCCGTTCGGCACCCTGCTCGACGTCTATCGCGATGGCTACGAGTTCCTCGCCCACTCGGCCATGCCCGTCGAGGCCGCAGATCCTGACAGCTTCCGAATCACCATTGGCGGGCCCCAGTGCGCCCGTCCCTACAGCGCCTCCGTGTTCAATATATCCGCGATGAGCTTCGGGTCCCTCAGCGCCAACGCGATCCGCGCCCTCAACGCGGGGGCGAAGAGGGGAGGGTTCAGTCACGATACGGGCGAAGGTTCGATCTCGCCTTATCACCGCGAGATGGGGGGCGATATCGTTTGGGAGGTGGCGAGCGGCTATTTTGGCTGCCGCACGCAAGACGGGCGCTTCGATCCGGCGAAGTTTGCCGAGCAGGCCAGGGCGGATCAGGTCAAGATGATCGAGATCAAGCTGAGCCAGGGGGCGAAGCCTGGCCATGGCGGCGTCCTTCCGGCGGCCAAAGTGACCCGCGAAATCGCAGACACGCGCGGCGTGCCGGTGGGGCAGGACTGCGTCTCGCCCTCGCGCCACAGCGCCTTTAGCACCCCACGCGAGATGATGGGTTTCGTCGCTGAGCTGCGCGACCTGTCGGGGGGCAAACCGGTGGGATTTAAGCTTTGCATTGGCCATCCCTGGGAGTTCATGGCCATTGTCAAAGCCATGCTGGCGACCGGCGTTCTGGTCGACTTCATTGTGGTCGACGGGGCTGAGGGCGGCACCGGCGCGGCGCCGACCGAATTTTCGGATCACATCGGTCTTCCCATGCGAGAAGGCCTGCTCTTCGTGCACAACACCCTGGTGGGAGCCGGCCTGCGGGACCGGATTAAGGTGGGCGTGGCGGGCAAGATCGTCAGCGCTTTTGATATCGCTAGCGTCCTGGCCATCGGCGCGGACTGGGCGAATGCGGCGCGGGGCTTCATGTTCGCGATAGGGTGCGTCCAGTCTGTGAGCTGCAACACTAACCGCTGTCCCACAGGAGTTGCGACCCAGGACGCGCTGCGCCAGAAGGCTCTGATCGTCCCTGACAAGGCAGAGCGGGTGTTTAGGTTTCACAAGCTGACGCTAAAGGCCCTCTCGGACATGCTGGCCGCAGCCGGCCTTGAGCACCCTGACCAATTAAGGCCCTACCACCTGGTTCGTCGGGTCAGCCCGACAGAGATCCGCCAGTTCAGCGCCCTGCACACATTTCTGAAGGATGGCGCGCTTCTGATGGGGGCATGCGAGGACGGTCTTTACGCCGCGAACTGGACGCGCGCCTCTGCGGAGAGTTTTGACCCAGAAGGGCGACCCGCGGCGCCTTTAGGCTGACCGCCGCGGCCCGTTCTCGAACGTGGCGGCGCGTTCGGCGCCAAGATGGGTCGATCAGGTAGCGCTTGACCAGGAGCCCAAAGCCTTTCGCACAGGCTAACGCGCTGCACGGCCGTAACCCGTGGCGAGCCCGATCAGCAGGCCCCGTTCGGCTCAACCGCGCGCGGCGAACCAAGGCGCTAAGGGTTTCCCCGAGCGTCATGGCTTGCGAAGATCCTGATTGATGAAGAATGTCTGGGCGCCGGGCACGGCCGGGGATAGCGCCGACCTCTGCTTGCGCTTCGGTTTGAGCCTTTCAGTGACCAAAAATGCGCCAATCCTTTGTGGATGGGCGCAGCCCCAGGCTGGAAGCTCTGCAACAATTCTGGACAAATGGGCTGCTAGCAGGACCAAGGAGCGGTTCGCCTTCGCCGGACTGGATATACGGCGTCTGCTACGAGGTCGGGGGAAATCGAGAGTGAAGTCGCCGCGTCTGGGCTTCCTGCTGCTTGGCCTTGTCTTGGCGGGGCTCATCATCTGGCTCGTCCTTGCCGGCGCCAAGCCCAAGCCTGAAAGAAAACCGGCCCCTGTTGCGGTCACCGTCGCCGAAGCAAGCCTGCAGGACATACCCCTATCGATCGGCGCTCTTGGCGCGGTCCTGCCCTGGCAGGGCGTCACCATCCACACCCAGGTTACGGGCAAGCTGCTGAAAGCGCCCTTCCGGGAGGGCTCCTATGTCAAGGCCGGCGCGCTTCTGGCGGAAATCGACCCCGCGCCCTACCAGGCGGCGTTGATGCAGGCTGAAGGCGCCTTAAAGCGCGACCAGGCTCTGCTGGAAGAAGCCCGCGTCGATCTGAAACGCTATCAGACCCTGGCCGCTCAGGATTCCCTTCCGCGCCAACAACTTGACCAGCAGGCGGCCCTGGTGAAACAGGACGAGGGCGTGGTCCTCGTCGACCAGGGCGCCGTCGCTGCCGCCGAGGTCAACCTGCGTTACTGCAAGATCACCTCGCCCGTCGCCGGCCGGGTCGGCGTGCGGCTGGTCGATCCTGGCAACATCGTCTCCACCACCGACGCCACGGGGATCGTCATCGTCAACCAGATCACCCCGATCGCCGTGACCTTCACCGTGCCCCAGGGCGATTTCCAGCGGCTCTCGGACGTGTCGAACGGGTTCACGCGCCCTCTGGTCACCAGCGCCCTCAGCCAGGAGACCGGCGCCGAACTTGGGACCGGCGAACTCAACATCGCCGATAACAAGGTCGATCCTTCGACCGGCACCATCGAGATGAAGGCCCGTTTCCCCAACGCAGGCCACACGCTTTGGCCGGGACAGTTCGTCAATGTCCGTCTCACTCTGCAGACCTTGAGGCGCGCAACCGTCATCCCCAGCGCCGCTGTCAACCAGGGCCCCTCGGGCCCCTTCGCCTATGTGATCGGCCAAGACAGCAGGGCGCGCATGCGTCCCCTGGCGATCGCGGCCACCCAGGACGGGTCCGTCGTCGTCGCGTCCGGCGTCGCTCCAGGCGAGAGCGTCGTCACCGACGGACAGTTCTCCCTAAAGCCGGGCGCTCAGGTGAGCGTTCACCGCCCCCGCGCCGCCAAGGCCGGCTTTAGGAAGGGCGGCGCATGAATATCTCCGCGCCCTTCATCCGACGTCCGGTCGCAACCTCCCTGATCGCGGCGGCCTTTCTTGTGTTCGGCTTGGTCGCCTACTTCAACCTGCCCGTGGCCGCCCTTCCCCAGGTCGACTTCCCGACCATTCAGGTCACCGCCAGTCTCCCGGGCGCAAGTCCCGAGACCATGGCGTCGAACGTCGCCACGCCCCTTGAGCGACATTTGTCCCTGATCAACGGCGTCACCCAGATGACCTCGGTCAGCTCCAACGGCACAACTCAGGTGACCCTGCAGTTCGAGCTGTCGCGCAATATCGACGCGGCGTCCCAGGACGTTCAGACGGCGATCAACGCCGCCAGCGGCCAATTGCCGACCAACCTGCCCTCGCCGCCGAGCTTTTGGAAGGTGAACCCGGCGGACTCGCCGATCATGATCATTGCTCTGACGTCCGACGCCCTGCCGATCACCACGGTCGACGACTACGCCGACAACATCCTCTCTCAGCAGCTGTCGCGCATCGATGGCGTCGGCCAGGTCAGCATCGGCGGCCAGCAGAAGCCGGCCGTTCGGATCCGGATCGATCCACACAAGGCCGCGGCCCTCGGGATCCAACTCGACACCGTTCGCAACACGATCGCCAACAACACAGTCAACGCGCCGAAGGGGTCCCTCGTGGGCGCCCAGAAGAGCTTCGCCATTTACGCAAACGATCAGGTGCTGGACCCAAACACCTGGAATCAGATGGTGATCGGCTACCATAACGGAGGCGCCGTCCGGGTCCGCGATATCGGCAATGCGGTCGCTGACGTCGAGAACAACCAGATCTCTGGCTATGTCGGCATCGGAAAAGCCAACCAGGACGCGGCGCTGAAGCGGGGCAGCGCCGTCCTGCTTTTGGTTTTTAAACAGCCCGGCGCCAACGTGATCGACACCGTCGAGCGCATCAACAAGGCCCTTCCCGGCCTGCAGGCCAATATCCCGCCCTCGATCGGCGTCCATATCCTCGCTGACCGAACCCAGACCATCAGGGCTGCGGTGAAGGATGTGGAGATCACCCTTCTGATCACCATCGTCCTCGTGGTGATGGTTATCTTCCTTTTCCTGCGCGACCCTAGGGCGACGCTAATCCCGAGCGTCGTGATCCCCCTTTCGCTGCTGGCGACAGCGGCCATCATGCTTCCCCTTCACTTCAGTCTCGACAACCTGTCCCTAATGGCCATGTCGATCGCCGTGGGCTTTGTGGTCGACGACGCCATCGTCATGGTCGAAGTGATTTGGCGGCGGATCGAGGAGGGCGAGAAGCCGTTCCAGGCGGCCCTGGCGGGCGCCGGCGAGGTGGCCTTCACCATCCTCACCATCTCCGTCTCCCTGGTCGCGGTGTTCACACCCCTGATGTTCATGGGCGGCGTGGTCGGGCGGCTGATGAGCGAGTTCGCCTTCACCCTCAGCGCGGCGGTGGCGATCTCTGTGATCTTGTCTTTGACCCTGACCCCGATGCTGTGCGGCCAGTTCCTGCGCCACCCAAAGCCGGCCACAAGCCGACTCATGAAGGCGCTCGAGAGCGGTTTCGTCAAGCTTGAGGCCGGCTACGCCAAGGCGCTCGACGTGGTCCTGAACCACATGCTTCTGACCCTGATCATCTTCATCGCCACCGCCGTCGGCGCGATCGTTCTTTACGCGACCGTCCCCACCGGCTTTTTTCCTCAGCAGGACACCGGTTTTCTCTCAGGCCTGCTGATGACCTCTCAGGACGCCTCGGTCGACAGGACCAACGATAAGATCCAGGAGGTCGCCGATGTCTTGGGCCAGGATCCCGACGTCACCTCCGTGGCGTTTTTCGTAGGCGGATCCAGCACCAATCAGGCCAACCTCAACATAAGCCTGAGCCCGCGCGAGGCGCGAAAGGCCACCGCCGACCAGATCATCACACGGCTCAGGCCCAAACTCGCCCGCATAGTCGGGGTCAACACCTATCTCCAGTCGAGGCAGGACATCAATGTCGGCGGCCGCGCCGGACAGGCCCAGTACCAGTATACCCTGGCGGACGCCGATTTGAACGAGCTGAACAGCTGGGCGCCGCGTCTGCTTTCGGCGATGCGCGAGCTGCCCGAGCTTAGGGACGTGTCCTCAGACCAGCAGTCTCAGGCCGCCGCCGTTCAGCTCACGATTGACCGCGACGCCGCCGCACGCTTCGGAATTGCGCCGGCCGACATCGACGCGGCGCTCTACGATCAGGTCGGGCAGCACGAGGTGGCCCAGTATTTCACCCAGCTGAACAGCTATCACGTGATCGTCGAGGGTCCGCCGGCCATGCAGGCGACCCCGGCCCTTTTCAACGCGATCTATATATTGTCGCCGCTTACCGGAAAGACCGTTCCGCTTTCCTTGTTCGTCAAGGTCGACCCTAACCAGACCTCAAGCCTGACCATCAGCCATCAGGGCCAGTTCCCGGCCGCAACCTTGTCCTTCAATCTTGCCCCCGGCGTATCGCTCGGCCAGGCGACCACCGCCGTCGAGAACGCCCGCGACCGTCTCGGCGCGCCCGCGACCCTCAGCGGCGCCTTTCAGGGCACAGCCCAAGCCTTCCAACAATCCCTCGCGAGCGAGCCGATCCTGATCGCCGCCGCCTTGCTCGCCGTCTACATCATCCTCGGCATGCTCTATGAGAGCTATATCCACCCTCTGACCATCCTATCGACCCTGCCTTCGGCGGGCGTGGGCGCCCTCCTGGCCCTGGTGGCCGTGGGCCAGGACCTGAATGTGATCGGCATCATCGCCATCATCCTTCTGATTGGCATCGTGAAAAAGAACGGGATTATGATCGTCGATGTGGCCCTGAGGCTGGAGCGCGAGGAGGGTCTTGATGCTCGCGAAGCGGTGGCCAGGGCCTCCCACCAGCGGCTGCGGCCCATCCTGATGACCACCGCCTGCGCCCTTCTCGGCGGCGTGCCGATGGTGATCGGTCACGGCACGGGCTCAGAGTTTCGCCAGCCCCTCGGCTGGGCGATCATCGGCGGCCTGACGGTGTCGCAGGTGTTGACCTTGTTCACCACCCCGGTGATCTACATTTACCTGGACCGTCTGCGCCGCCGCACCCCAGAGCCCAGCATGGCGACGCAGGATGGACGGGCGGTAGCCTAGGAGATCCAAACATCGCCCCAGCCCCCACACCGAGATTTGATCCCGCCATCAAGGCGATCAGCGCGGTTGGCTGGAACGGCGAGCCCGTCTGGTCGGAGACGCCGCTTCGATTTGACTGCCACCTTGAAATTGGAGATGCGAAGGGTCCTGACGCGGACCATTTCAATCTGGCGGTGGTCAATCCGTCCTGGGCGCGATCGAACCGCCCCGGCCGGGCCCTTAACGCCCCGGCGCAGACGAGCGACCAGGCCTGGCTTGCGCCGCGCGCCATCTTGATGTTGGCGGCGCCCTCCTTCGAAGGGCTTCGCCAACATCTCGCGGAGGAGATCGCCGCTTTCGGCCCCTACCGGTCCTGGCCCGAGTTTGCCCAGCGCCTGTGGCCCTACCTGCGCTGGGACCTCGAGGGCGTGCTTTATCCGCCCTTCCGATAGGCCTTCAAAGCTTGGCGAGGGCCGTTTTGCCGGCCTTGGCCCGATCGGCGGCGTCGCGTTGATGGCGCGCGATCACGCCGGCGAACTCCGCCGTCAGCATGCCTTTGCGTTCAGCAAGCTGTATCAGAGAAAAGTCGGGCGTCTCGTTCATCTCGACAATCATCGGGCCATCCGAGGTGCACGCGATGTCCCAGCCGATCAGGGGGACGTGGCGCATCAACCGCGCCCCATCGAGGGCGAGGGCGCACATGGCCTCCCACTCTGGATGAAAGAAGCCCGAAAACCCGGCGCCGGTGTCCGGGTGGTGGGTCGGCTCGCTCAGCGCGAACCCGGCGCCGGTGACCACCCTCAGCACCTCGCCCGACCCGAGATCCATCTGCGCGAGAAGGTTTCCGGCGCGCCAGTAGTTGTCAGCGATGTTCTCGCCGCCCGGGATCTTCCACGCCGCCCCGAGGAGTTTGGGGCCCTCGTCGGTCAGAAGGGTCAACATCCGCACCGTGGCGAGGCGAGCGCCGCACAGGGCCGCGATGGCGCCGTGCGGTCGCATCAGGGGCTGGAAAACATAGCCTGCGCCGTAGGTCGAAGCGACCTCCTGAACGAAGTCCTTCAGCGCTAGGCGCGTCCCATCCACCCGTTCAAGCGCCCGTCCCTCCACGTCGACGCCGGCCAGGCCGATCGACCCCAGGCTCTGAAAGCCTTCGACCGGTTTGCCAAACATGGGATAGTGGATCGGGCAGAGCAGAAACTGCTCGAGCGCCTCGACATCGCCAAGCACATGAGGCGCCGCCGTGCGCATGCCGGGTGCGAAGAGGGCCGTGACCGGCAGGGTCGCCAGGCCGTAGGCCTCAAGATAGCTTCGGGAGGTGATCTTGTTCTCAAGCAGGCCGAACCAATCGTGGCGGTAGTTGATCTGGTGGCAGATCTCGAGGTTCTTGCGCTGTCCGACGAAAGCCTCCAGAGGGCCCTCGACGAAGGCGTCGTCAAACAAGCGCAGTCTGACAAAGTCGGCGAAGGACACCTTGCCCGGTCCAAAGCAGAGCCTTGCGAAGCGCACGGCGACCGCGATCGGCGAGAGGCCGCTCTGAGCGATAATGTCTGGAAGTTCAAGGGCAGGCGGCTTGGCGGTCTGTGGGCGCGCCGTGTCCAGCACGGGCCCGGCGGGATGGTCGATCGGGATATCTACGGACGTCATCGGGGTCTTGGCTCTCTCCTGGCCCCGCATCCGGGCGCCCGCGTCTGCAGAGAGCTTTAATCCGATCGCCTCTGCGAAAGCTTAACGCTGAGCCCGCGTCAGGTGGTCGCGCGGCTCCGCCCCCTCAGCGCGGCCCCGGTTAACTCGGCGACAAGGGTTCAGCGGCAAAACCGTTAGAAGAGGCGGGGGCGATCCCACAGAGATGACCGACGGCCCGAACACCCTGGACCCTGAGGACTGGGAGGCGCTCCGCCGCCAGGGCCACCGCATGCTCGACGACATGATCGAGCATCTCAAGGGGCTGAGGGCTGGGCCCGTCTGGCGCCCGCCGCCCGCCGCCCTTCGCCGCCGCTTCGACGCCCCCTTGCCCCGCAGACCCCAGGCGCTCGAGGACGTGCATGAGCAGTTCCTGAACGATATCGCTCCCTATTCCAGCGGCAACGCTCATCCAGGCTTCATGGGCTGGGTTCAGGGCGGGGGCACGCCGGTCGGCATGCTTGCCGAAATGCTGTCCGCCGGCCTGAACGCCAATGTCGGCGGGCGCGACCATATGGCGATCGAAGTCGAGCGCCAGATCGTCCGCTGGATGGCGCGGCTCTACCGCTTTCCTGAGGACGCCACCGGCCTTTTTCTGACCGGCTCCTCTATGGCCAACTTCTGCGCCGTCCTGATCGCCCGCACGCGGATGCTTGGCGCGGCCGTTCGCGAGGACGGCGTCGGTGCGGACGCAGGACAGCTCACCGCCTATAGCTCCACAGCGGCGCATACCTGCATCCGCCGCGCGATGGAGATGGCCGGCCACGGGGCAAGGGCCCTGCGTCAGGCTAAGGTGGACCCGCGCCACCGGGTTGACCTCAAGGCCCTCAAGGCGATGATCAAAAAGGATCGCGCCGCCGGCCTGCGGCCGTTTCTCCTGATCGGGACGGCGGGGACTGTGGACACCGGCGCGATCGACGATCTGGCCGGTCTGGCCGAGCTCGCCAAAGCCGAGGGGCTTCACTTCCATGTCGACGGCGCGTTTGGGGCCCTCGGCGTCCTCTCTCCAACGCTCGCCTCCCGTCTTGCCGGGATCGAGCGGGCCGACAGCATCGCCTTTGACTTCCACAAGTGGGCCCAGGTCCCCTACGACGCCGGGTTTCTTCTGGTGCGCGATCCTGCGGCGCATCGAGCGACCTTCGCCGGGGAGGCCGCCTACCTGCGAAGAGCCGACACGGGCCTGGCGGGCGGCGAGTGGTGGCCCTGCGATCTTGGACCTGATCTGTCGCGTGGATTTCGGGCGTTAAAGACCTGGTTCACCCTTAAGACCTACGGCCTCGACGCCCTTGGCGGCGTGGTCGACCGCTGCTGCGAGCTTGCCGGGGCCCTGGCTGCTTGCATCGAGGCCATCGATGAGCTGGAGCTTTTGGCCCCGGTCGAACTCAATGTGGTCTGCTTCCGCTATCGCGGGCCAGACCCTAACCCCCTGAATGCGGCGATCGTGGAAGACCTACACCTCGACGGGCGGGTGGCGCCCTCGCTGACCACCCTCGGCGGAAAAACGGCCATCCGCGCCGCCATCGTCAACCACAGGACAGAGCGCGCCGACATAGAGGCGCTGATCACCGGCGTCATCGCCGCCGGGCGGCGGCGCACCAGGGCAGGATCTCCGTCGGCACGGGCCGCAGCCTGACCCCCCAGTCCATCTCTGCCCTACCGAGCCTGCCCTTGCGGGGCCCGCGTTTGACGCTAGGGTTGCGACGGTGCGCGTCTTGGGGAGGGGGCATGGCGGCGACGACGGCTAGTCCCGGCGTGCACGTGGACGCGCTGGCGGGCGCGCATGCGCGCCTTTTGCACGACCCAAACTATCAGTTCAGTTTTGCGCCGCCCCCGCCGGCGCCGGCGCCGGCGCCAGAATGGCTAATGGGGTTGGTCCGCTTCCTGTCCCTGGCTGGGCCCTATCTTCAATGGGTGTTCTGGGGGATCCTGGTCGCCGGGGTGGCCGCCATCCTTGTTCTGCTCATCCGCGAATTTCTGCTCTACCGACGCCCCACCAAAGCGGCGCCGGCGATCCTCGGTGAGGCGGGATGGCGCCCCAGCGCTGCGCGGGCCAGGGCCTTGCTGGCCGACGCGGACAAGCTCGCCGCCGAAGGCCGGTTCGAGGAGGCGGCGCACGTCCTTTTGTTCCGCTCGATTGACGATATTGAGGAAAAGCGGCCCCGCCTGGTCTGCCCGGCCTATACCAGCCGCGACATCGCTGTCCTCGGCGATCTGCCCGAGCCTGCCAGCCGCGCCCTCAATGTCATTGTGCGCCATGTCGAGCGGAGCCTTTTTGGCGGCCGCTCCCTCACCGCCGACGACTTCGACGCTTGCAGGATCGCCTACCAGACCTTCGCCTTTGCGGACCAATGGAGCGGGCGGTGAGCAATCCCGCTCTCGGCGCAGGCGCCGGGCTGACCGCCTTTCGGGCCCGCACAGTCATCGCTTTGATCGGCGTCGCGGTCGTGGCCGCCCTGGGATTCGCCGCGCTCTTTTCCTTCGCACCGGACATCAGGGCCAGCCGCGATCCGGGGGCTCATGCCCTCTCGCGCTCAGCGGTCGGCTATGCGGGGCTGGTGAGACTGTTGAAGGAGACCGGCCGACCGGTGCTCGTCAGCCGAAGCCCACAAGGGGCCGGGGGAGACGCACGCGCCGCCCTTCTGGTGCTTACACCGCCCCCTGGAGCGGACCCGGTCCAGATTGACGCCCTGATCGCCCATGCGCGAACCGTGCTGATCCTCGCGCCCAAGTGGGCGTCCATGCCCGACCCCCTCCATCCCGGTTGGAGCATCAACCCATACCTGGTGCCGGACGCCATGGTCAGGATCGGGCGGCGCAAGGACCTGCTTGGCGTCGATCGCGCCAAAGGATCGGCCGCGCCGGTCCTTACCCCGCCGGCCACGCCGCGCGCTCCGGAGGCCGAGCAGACCCTGTTCGCCGCGGGAACCACGCTCAGCTTCGGGCCGGTCGACCAGCTGCAGACGCGCGCCCAAGGATCCGCGTCGAGCGAGCTCGTCGACCAGAACCAGGCGCCTGTGCTGCTGCACGCCAAGGGCGAGGTCTATGTGTTGACCGACCCGGATCTGATCAACAACCATGGCCTGGCCAGCCTGGATTCGGCGCGCGCGGCCCTTCTTCTGATCGACGCCCTGCGCGGCGGCGAGGGCCCTGTGGTGTTCGACGTGACCCTGAACGGCCTTCGCCGAACGCGCAGCCTGTTTCAGCTCGCCCTCGAACCGCCTTTTCTGGCTGCGAGCCTCTGCATTCTGGCCGCGAGCCTTTTGATGGGGTGGCGCGCGGCGGCGAGCTTCGGCGCCGTCGAACGCCGGGGTCGCGCGCTTGCCCTCGGCAAGCGCGCCCTGGTCGACAGTTCGGCGGGCTTGATCCGCCTCGCCCGCCGCGAGCCCCAGATGACGCCCCGCTACGCCGCTCTAATCCGTAGCCAGACCCTTGCCGCTGCAGGGGTCCGCGAGCAGGCCGGCGAGGCCGCAGACGCGTATCTCGAACGCCTGGCCAGGAGCGGGGGCGTAGAGCCCTTCAGCCGTTTGGCCGAGGAGGCCGGCCAGACCCGGACGTCGGCGACGCTCATGCGCGTGGCTTCGGCGCTCTATCATTGGAAGGCGGAGGTCATGCGTGAACGTCGATGAGGTGAAGGGCGTCGCCCAAAGGATCCGGGGGGAGATCGCCAAGGCCGTGGTCGGTCAGGACGACACGATCGATCTGCTTTTGACCGCCCTGGTCGCAGGCGGACACATCCTGATGGAAGGCCCGCCCGGCGCGGCCAAGACTTTGATCGCCCAGAGCTTCGCCCGCACCCTCGATCTTAAGTTCGGCCGCGTGCAGTTTACGCCCGACCTGATGCCGGGCGACATCCTCGGCACCAACCTCTTCAACTTTCAGACCTCGTCCTTTGAAGTGCGCAAAGGACCGATTTTCTGCGACCTTCTGCTGGCGGATGAGATCAACCGCAGCCCGCCTAAAACTCAGGCCGCCCTGCTCGAGGCTATGCAGGAGCGCCAGGTCACCCTCGACGGAGCCACCCACAGGCTGAGCCCACGCTTTATGGTCGTCGCGACCCAGAACCCGATAGAGCAGCAGGGCACCTACCCCCTGCCTGAGGCCCAGCTCGACCGATTTCTGTTCAAGGCCGAGCTGAAGTATCCCAGCGAGGCGGAGGAGCGCGCGATTGTCGCCGCCCACGGACAGCGCACTGGACAGCCCGATCCCCTCGTCCTCGGCGTGGGCGTGGCCGCCGATAGCGCGACGGTCTCAGCCATGGTCGAAGCGGTCTCTCAGGTTCGGCTCGTCGATGAGGTGATCGCTTATGTCGTCGCCCTGGTGCGCGCGACCCGGCAGAGCGCGGATATCGCCGTCGGCGCTTCACCCCGTGCGGCCGCCATGTTGGCCGCCGCGGCGCGGGGCCGCGCCGCCCTCGATGGGCGCGACTATGTCATACCCGATGACGTCAAGGCCCTCGCCCTGAACGCCTTGCGCCACCGCATCCTCCTGTCGCCGGCCGCCGAGATCGAGGGCCGCTCCGCAGACGAGGCCCTAACCAGCCTCCTCGCCCGCGTCGAGCCGCCCCGATGACCCCTAAGGTCAGATCGACATGATCTATCCCACAGGACGGGCGATCGCAGCCGCCGCCCTCGGGGCGCCGATCGCCCTGGCCGCGGGCCTCTACGCCGACGGCCTGTGGCCGATGGCGGCCGGCTGGGGGATCTTGGTCGGCGGCCTCATCGTGATCGATGCGGCGCTGGGCGCGTCGCGCCAGGCGCTTGGCGTCTCGATCGACAGCCCGGCCCAGCTGTCTGCGGCGGGCGAAGATGGCCGGATTGAGATCGGTCTGAGCTTTTCCCGCGGACGCTTTGCGCCCAGCCGCGCCGAATTGGCGCTGGCGACCAACGACCGCCTGACCGCCCGGCCGGAACGCGGGACGGCGGAGGTTTCAGGCAGAACGGCTAAGCTCAGCGTGCGCCTGCACGCGGAGCGCCGGGGTCAAGGGCGGATCGACTCCGTCTGGGTGCGGTGGCGCGGCCCGCTCGGCCTCGCTTATAAGCAGCGCCAGGTGCAGGCGGAACGTGCGATTGCGGTGATCTCGGACATCGCAACGGCCAAAGAGGACGCGGTGCGCCTGTTCTCGCGCGACGCGCCCCAGGGTCAAAAGCTCGACATCGATCGAGGCGAGGGGTCGGAATTCCAGGCGCTCCGCGAGTTCGAAACCGGCATGGACACGCGCTCGATCGACTGGAAGCAGTCCGCGCGCCACGGGCGGCTTGTGTCCAAAGAATACCGCACCGAACGCAACACACCGATCTATCTGGCCCTCGATACCGGCCGGCTGATGTGCGAGCCCCTGGAGGGCGCGCCGAAGATCGACAGGGCGCTGAACGCCGCATTGCTTTTGGGTTACGCCTGCTTGAAGACCGGCGACCGGGTCGGGCTCTTCGCGTTCGACGCACGGCCGCAGATCTTTTCCAAAGCCGCTCCTGGCGTGACCGCCTTCCCTATCCTTCAGTCTGTGGCCGCCCGGGTCGACTATTCCAACGAAGAGACCAACTTCACTCTTGGCCTCACCTCCCTGTCGAGCCAGCTGGATCGGCGGGCGCTGGTGGTGATCTTTACCGACTTTACCGATTCCATTGGCGCTGAGCTGATGATGGAGACCTTGGCCCGCCTGGCTCGGCGTCATCAGATTATGTTCGTGGTGTTCCGCGACCAGGAGCTCGAGGACGTCGCAAACGCTGAGCCCCTGGCGCCGGACGATGTCTCGCGCGCCGTGGTCGCCGGCGCCCTATTGAAGGAACGTCAGGTGGTCTTGACCCGGCTGAAGCGCATGGGCGTTGAAATCGTCGAGGCGCCGCTTGAGCAGGTCGGCGCCCGCCTGATCAGCCGATATCTCGATCTGAAGCGCAGGAACCGGCTGTGAGGCGCTCATGGCTGACCTGACGCTCAAGAGCCGGAAGTTCCGGGAGGAGCGGGAGGCGGATTGGCGCAAGCTCGAGCGCCTGCTCGCCCGCATGGAGAAGGAGGGCCCCGGTAGGTTGTCGGACGATGACCTTCTGGCGATACCCGTCCTCTACCGAGCGGCCCTGTCTTCCCTTTCGGTCGCGCGCGCGACCTCTCTAGACCGGGCTCTGCTCGACTACCTCGAGGCGCTCTGCGCGCGCGCCTATTTCCTGGTCTACGGCGTGCGCACCCGTCTTTGGACCCGGATAGGTCGCTTCTTCGCCTATGACTGGCCAGCGTCAGTGCAAGCCCTGGGGCGCGAGACCCTGGCGGCGCTGGCGATTCTGGCCCTCGGGGCCGTCGTGGCTTACCTTCTGGTCACCGTCGATCCCGACTGGTTCTACAGCCTCATGCCGGCCGGTTTATCGCAGGGCCGAGATCCCGCAGCCACCACCGAGAGCCTGCGGGCGACCCTGCGCGATGCGGGAAACCACACGGCGCTGCTCTCGATCTTCGCCACCTTTCTCTTTACCCACAATGCCCAGGTGGCCCTGTTCGGGTTCGCCCTGGGGTTCGCCTTCGGCGTGCCCACAGCCTTCCTGCAGCTTTTGAACGGCTGCGCCCTCGGCGCCCTTTTCGCCGTCTTCACCGCCCATGGCCTCGGCCTTGAGCTTGGCGGCTGGCTTATGATCCATGGCGTGACCGAATTGTTCGCCGTGACCCTGGCCTCGGCGGCGGGCTTTCACATCGGCTGGACGCTCGCCTTTCCAGGACGGCGACGGCGGGTGGACGCCCTGGTCGACGCCGGAAAACGCACGGGCGCGGTCATGTTCGGTGTTCTGATCATGCTGTTCGTCGCGGGCGCCCTTGAGGGTGTTGCGCGCCAGCTGATCACAAGCACCCCTGCCCGCTATTTGATCGCAGCGACGAGCGGCGTGGTCTGGTGCGCCTTCTTTTACCTGCCGAGGGCCAAGCCTCTCCTCGGTCAAACAGGACCAAAGTCCCGATGAGCGCCGCCGAGCCAAACTGGACGCGCCAGTTCATCACGCCAGAAGGGGTGGATCTGCGGCTTGAGATCGCGCCCTTCGCCCAGCGCGCCGCAGCCTTCCTCCTCGACGCCCTGATCCTGATCGGCGTCCTTCTGGCCCTGACCGTGTTCTGCATCCTGGCTGCGGTTGGCGGCCATAATCAGATCGCGGTTCAAGCGCTCGTGGTCCTCTGGCTGCTTGGCCTTTTTTTGTTGAGAAACGCCTATTTCCTGGTTTTCGAAATGAGCCCGCGCGCCGCGACGCCCGGCAAGCGTGCGATGAAGATCAGGGTCGCCGCCCGTGACGGCGCCGCCCTGACTGCGACCAACATCTTCGCCCGCAACGCCATGCGCGAGATCGAGATCTTCCTGCCAGCGACCTTCCTCATTGTTCATCATCAGGGCGTCGATGCGGTCCTGGCTCTCCTCGGCTTGACCTGGACCGGCGTCTTCCTTTTATTTCCCCTGTTCAATCGCGACCGGCTGCGCCTCGGCGATCTTTTGGCCGGGACCTGGGTCGTAAGGGCGCCGACCCGGCGGCTGTTGCCGGACATGGCGATCGCGCCACTAAAGGTCCCGAGCGCTCGCTTTTACTTCACCGACGCCCAGCTCGACGCCTACGGCGTCAAGGAGCTGCAGGTTCTAGAAGACGTGCTTCGCCGTCGTCACATCGAAACCATCCGCGGTGTCGCCGAACGGATCAGAGCCAAGATCGGGTGGGCTCCGGGGGCGAACGAGAGCGACTTCGACTTCCTGGACGCCTATTACGCCGCACTACGCCAGCGCCTGGAGCAGCTCATGCTGGTTGGCCGTCGGCGTAAGGACAAAAATGATCGGGTATAGGATCTGAGGCGCAGGGTCAGGCGCCCGCTCAGGCGCCCGCTCAGGCGCCCGCTCAGGCGCCCGCTCAGGCGCC
>Ga0116231_10000051_pt1 | contig 120130 bp, 85 predicted proteins | sample S1TSphgellanicum_2_FD_89695 | JGI IMG/M metagenome (GOLD analysis project Ga0116231, IMG submission 89695) | Host-associated microbial communities from peat moss isolated from Minnesota, USA - S1T2_Fd - Sphagnum magellanicum MG | ecosystem: Host-associated > Plants > Peat moss > Unclassified...
ACAAAAAAAAAAAAAATTAACACACAAATAGTTGTCAAAAAAAAAATTGCACAACAAAAATGGGTGAAAACAAAAAATCAATGAGCCAATTTTTTTACTTTGTTTAAAAAAAAAAAAAAAAAATTGGCCAAAAAAAACTTTTTCATAGAAAAAAAAATTAACATTTTTTTTTAATTATTGCTTTTAATTAGTATCGTTTCCCCAATATATCATGTGTTCTTTGTTAATTATTTTCAAATAAATATAATTTTCTAGAAATGTAAGATTCTACACTAGAGTTTTGTGTTTCGTCTTGAAAAACGATCACAATTTCAAATAATGCCAAAACATGTTAACTACTTTGAGGTTTATTCTTTGTATTATAAGCTACAACTTTGTTTTAAACACCATTTGCATTGCATCAAATCTACATATCATAAAGGATTTAGGAACATTAATAAATTCAATTTTTTATTTTGTGGGGGAAAAGATCAAATTATAAATTCCTTAAATTTGGAATGTTGTTTATGTGCGTTCAATAGTCCCCTATTAGTACAAAACAATTCAACATCAAAGAGTTTGTATATTATGAAAATCAAGGGCCCTTTTTTGAAACTAGTAATGTTGGAACACATGTTTAATTGTAAAGGTCCATTGTTCAAATCAAAACTCAAAATCAACAGATCCAATGGTTCAATTTAGATTTCTCAACAACCATATTAATTATAAAACACAATTTGGCATAATTAACATGTCATTAAAGGGGCATCACATAGGCATATATAAAACCATGTAGTTTTGAACATGATTTGACATGGTTTTTGGCTCATTGTTTTGCATTTTAACCCAAATTTATTTATTTTAATTGAAAAGATAACTTGAAAATTACAAGCATGGACAAAATAATTCAATTGACCTCAATAAAAGCACATGGCAAAAAATAAAACATAAAAAAATTGATCTTGCATTTCCCAACCATGTATGGAGTTTGAAGATCATCAAGGTTCTCAAAAATCATGCCCATTTCATCATTAGATTATTGCAAAAAATAAAAAAAGATTTCCAATGCAAATAGCTTGGGATTGAATATTGAATCTACACTACTAATAATTCATATGTGCTTTTACCTTAATTACAAACAAGAACTCAACATCAAAACATTTTTATATAAACAAAATGCACATTAAATAAAAAAACAAGGAAAACCAAAATGATTAGGAATATAGAAAATTATAAGTTTAAATTAGGGTCTTCTTCAAAAAGTCCCCACTCTTCAATGAACTTATTATTTTCTTCAATTATATTAAACTCCAAGGTATGAAAATCAATCACACTCTTAGGTTTGTAGGCCCCATTGCAACCAACATGAACATTTTCAAACCAATTTTTTATCACCAAAATGAGATAATCCAAATTTTCAATTCCCAATTGTGACTGTTGAAGGTTTATGATGACATTAAAGATTCATTCTATTTCATTTGTGACCCTACAATGCCAAGCATTTGATGAGCCAAGAAGGAAAATGTGGAAACTATTGTGCATATTGTACCTACCAAACTAGGGAGTTATCATATTTGTTGATCATACAGGTAATCATCAAAATAATTTTAACTTTTTTTTCAAAGTTGAAATTAATATATCATCAACTAACACAACTTGCCCCCCAAAAAAATCATTTTTAAAAGTTGTTATTAGTTTTGTTTGTTCTTTGGCATGGTTTCAATGATTGTACACTTGCAACAAAAGATGACACAAATTCTTAGCATTGTATTATGCAACAATTAAATTGCCTACGAATTCCCGAATACATTTCATGTTTTTGTAACAAAGGTGAAGCATGATTGCCAACATGTTGTGGGTCTCAGAATGATTGTACACCATTGAAAAGGTGAAGAATGGCATAATATCTTCACAACTTACACCATCATCCTTTTCTTAGATTCCTACATTTTTTAATCATATCACACAAATTAGTGATTGATTCAAAGCTTCAATGTTGACCACATCAACATTCATAACAAGGCACAAAATGAAAAAAGAAATAAAAGCATTTGACAACAACCAATACCCTTGAATTTGATTTAAAACACATTGCTTGACAACATGAAACAATGTATTGACTATTGCTTGAGCACTACCCAAGTTTGTCCAATTAGCATTCTAGAAAACAAGTGTAAAACTTGTTGTTGTCCATAACATATGGAAATTGCAATTTGGTATTCAAAAGTTTTTTGAAACAAAACAATTTTTGAGGAAAATTACATCTTCACAAGAGTCTTGAACATCTTTGTTGGTACCCTTGCAATGATACAAAATCTTTTCATTCTTGCCTTCCCTTGCTTGATTTTTTAATCCAAGGAGTAGTTTTGTGTAATGTTGTTTGAATAGCATTCAAATTCACCTTTGAAAAACCTTGGTAGACTTTGGCATCATCAATAGCATACAGGTGCAGAAAAGATCAAATGAGCCAATGGCATTACTTTAGAAAAGGATTACATGTCCTTTTGCCCAAAATTAATTCTTTCATACAAATGAATTTTTGAACAATTTTCTTACAAATTGTTATAATAAATGTGTATAATTGTCCAAGTACATGACATGTTTCTTTGTTTATAATTTTTGAATAAATATGATTTTTTGAAAGTGTCCTAATTCCTTGTAAATTCAATGTTTCATCTTTAAAAATGATAACAATTTCAAATCATAACCAAAATTTGGTTTTTAAAATTTTACCATTTTCTTATATAATAAACTACAACTTTTTTTAACACATCATGTACATTATACCCCATTTATATGTGGTAAAGGACTTTTGAAATTTTAAAATTCTAGATCAATTTTGGAAAGTTCTTTGAATTTGTAAAGTTTTACTATTCCACATATTTTGGGGTATGAGTGCTTTTTGAATGTCGGTAATATGTGTTTATGTTTTTAAAAAAATTCCCATCGATTTTTTAAAATTATATGAATCCTTTTGATAGTCCTTTGTAAAATTGATTTCTTTTTATGGTGTTCATTTTCAAAAATTATAAATCGAAACCTAAACTTAAAATTTTATCAAATGGATTTTTGCTTTAAACTCCTTAACATGCAAATGAATGAAAAAGAAACAACTTGCCATGATTGCCATGGTTTTAAATAGTAGAACATAAGTATTTCTCCAATTTTGACTAGATTTTTCCATCATCTGACATCATTTTTGGCTCCTTCGATTATGATTACACCCATACTAAATTGCCTTTCACATTGCATGGCAAAACACAATCCCGCAAATGGGGTGGGTAACAAAAAAGGAGAACAAGAAATTATTAACTTCAATGCATTGGTCAACATGTTCAAATTTGAACCTTCATCTTTAACATATGCAATGCCTTTGTCAAGCAAATCATATGAATTAAGTAGAATTATTGATAAAGCAAAAATGATAGCAAACATGTTATAACTAGTACCGCATGCCATCCAAAAATCAAAATAAGCTTTGCATGTAATTAAAAAAAACAAGAATTGAAAGGACATATTTCTTTTTAATTTTTTTTCACAATAATTGGAAAGATTTCATTTAATAGCTATTGTTGAAATGAAAATTATATTTGTCTGAATTGACAAATAACTAAATGCATTAGCCATGGATTTTCAATGAATGACAATAAACAATATCCTTTTGTAATGTACAATATAAGTCTTCCAAAATCCTATTGCATTGGGTCAGATTTTGGTATAAGGTTTGTAGTTACAAAAAAATTCTAATATGAAAAGGAGGGACACTTCTCATTTTTTTTGTAACTTGTTTCTCATTAATTAACAATTTTTGCCATTGTTTGTAGCAAAAATAGACCCCACCTCCTATGCATTTCATGATGTTCATTAAAAGCATGTTATTTCATCAAGCTTATGCCATGATCTTTGTTATGAATTATACGCCATTTGTTTTTCCTTTGGGACAAATTCCTAGCATCAATATACACTTTTAAAGGGTGACATACAACACATCAAAACATTTTTTGATTGCAAGAATTTATTATAAAAACACCATTAATGAAAAAAACCCCCAATAATCAAATGCACAATTTTTAATTAGCTTGGAATGAAATGTTGCCAAGCTTCTTCCATATTTGGATTAAATGTTTCTTTTGATCTTATTAAGGGTGATCTAATTAAGGCATTGGATGATTACATAAACTCTTCTTGTGGGTATAACATCTCTTTTATAACAAATATTTGTTGCACTTTTTGATGTGATATTTTAAACTACATCCATAAAACAAGAAAAAAACATGAAACTATGAGGGTTGCAAAATATGAAGTCTAATGAACATGGGTTTGGGTTTTGTCAAGTTGGAAACTCAAAACTTAATGAACATGGGTCTAATGTAAGGTCAAGTTTTAAGGTGTAAGTTTTATATTGCTCTATCAAGTTCATTTCATCATGAGCATGTCAATGGAGGAAGCTTTGTGTACTACTTTGTAAGGATTTGCCCAATCATAATAACCTAAACCAAATAACAAAAAAGAAAAATGTGAAGTGCCTTTGCTTTGAAGCTATGAAGTGCAAGTGCAACCTAAGCACAACAAAAATAAGCACAACATGAACATGACAAAATGTAGTTGTAGGATGAACATGACAACATGCAAGCATAACATGAGCATGATGAAATGTAGTTGCAACTTAAGCTTGACAAAAATGACAATGTAATGAAAAAAAACTTGTAGCCAAAATATAGCTCTTACTTGCCCAAAAAGAAAACCAAAAACCAAAAACATCTAATGGAGAAATGTTACCTTGATAAAATTGTGAAGTGTAAATGCGATGTAACCAAACCACAACTAGTAACTGCAACCATGAAATGCAAGCATGACCACAACCAAATTATTGAAATTCCTACAAAAGCAAGACAAATACTTGTGAATGCAAACATAATGGAACTAGTAATGACAAACATGATAACTAGGTGTCAATTTAACATGTAATAATGAGCTTCAAAGTGAAAGGGTTGTTGCAAAGCACAAACACAAAAAGGTTGCATCAAAACACAAATGCAAAAGCTTGAGAATGAAAGGGTTATTATAAAGCACAAACTCAAAATTGTAAAAACAATCAAACTCTTGAAAGGAAAATGATGGGAAGGTGAAAAGATGAACAAAAAACCTTAAACCATGATACTTTAAAAACCCCAAAACTTAATACTCGGACCTATTTAAGACACCAAAACCCAAAGAGGTCCCAAGGGTTTTTTGTCACAACCCCACTTTGGGGCTAAGTGTGAGAATGCAACTCACACTCCAAAAAGTGGGAAAATGGAGTCCTTGGGGACTCCAGAAAATTCAGAAGACGATTTCAGAGGTCAAATTTCCTTGCTTTGGTGCGTTCTTTATATCAATGGAAAGGTCTTGAAGTGTAGATTCTCAAAATGGCCTCGCATGGGCCATTTGGACGTCGTAGCCCAAGTTATGGGCAAAAGAAAAGCCAGGAGTCAAATTGCTAGTTTGATTCCCGACCACAAAAAGTCGGGAATCGACCTCTTCCCGACGTCGCCTCAAAGAGTGCAACATGGCGTTGGAAAGCTCTCGACAAGAGCTACAACTTTGGTTCAGACCTCGTCCTGATCCGAGTTTGGGGCGAGGAGCTATGAGTGTCCAAAGTCCTGGGACTCCAACCCGTGACAGTTTCAGGACTCCAACTTGGGAGTCCCAGGAAAAAGAGCCATTCGGATGTAGCCTCCGTAGTGAGACACAGAGAATACTATATGGGGGAAGGTGGTGGCTTCCCCCGAGTCCGGGCCGTGGTGAATCTTGTGTGTCAAAGTGCCCATGGCTTGTCCCAACACCCCAAGGGTGTTCCCGAATGCTAACTAACCCTCTTGTGGTTGGTTTTGGATGCAGATTCGAGCTTGATAATCTAGTCCCTCTTCCTAGTCTAATCCCAAGACTTCTAGCATGCCCCTCTACCCCCTTCTAGTGCTGGAAGTCGGGAGCGACCTTCAAGTCCCAACTTTCCGCAACTCTACATAGTTGAACCCTCAAATGGGTTAAACCAGGGACTTGGGAGTGCGTCATTTCTTCCAACAAAAAAAGGCAAGAAAAAGTTTTGGTTTTATTTTAATTCTGCTATGATTAACAATTCACAAGTAAGGAACCAACATTAAACTTTTAATATTTAGATCCAATTAGGTCAAGTTCTTGATTCCTATATCTAAAACCTTTAGTTTTAGCACTTGGATTTGGGCAACTACACAATATTAGTACCAATGTGGGTGTTGGTTCAACTTGGCCGTAAATATGGCCATTGAAAGGTGTCACTCACTCAAGAATGTAAAGGTGTTCCTACTTGTTCACCTTGGCCCCTACCTAGGTAACTAGGTATGTACTATGTATCATAGGTAAATGGGAGTGAATGTGCATGGTTACTATGTAAATAGGTAAGGCACTTGGTGACTATTAAGTAGGTAGATGCTTGTGGATGGTTAGTACATAATTACCATTGTGGTTAATTAATGGACAAGAATACATGCAAAGGTGTTTCTTGTCAACACACCATCCATCCTTCATGGTGCACTGATGAGTGTTGGTTCATTGTTCACTCCAATCATGGTGAAACTACTCAAAATCTCAAACAATCTATTTGAATGAGTGGTCATTCAAACATTTTGTTGAAAGAGATAATGTAGATTTTAGAAAGACAAACAACAACAACAACAACAACAATGAGCGCAATAGTTTGAAGTCACTAAAAGATTTATCAAGGAAGGAAGAGCACCAAACCTAATTACAAAGATTTGGATTAAGGGGAATTAATGCTTCTTCATCTAAGAACAAATGTGGAATATTGAGAATTTTTTCATGATAATTGGAAAGGCTTTGTTAAGGCTTGTGGGCTAGATCATTGGAAAGGGGGTTTCACTAGTTTTTTTTTGGGGGGCAGGGGGAACTTCTAGGTTTTCCTGCAGTAGGTGAGCTTCGTAATGGAAGCATTACCTCCTTTGGTTTTTGGGCCTCCATTCAATTTTAGTTTAGGCATGGTTTTCTAGGCATGTGGCCGATGTGTTCTTTTTTTGTCCCTTAGGGTTAAGAACAAGGTTTATCATGATGTCCCTTGTTCAGGTTGTAACGTTTTTTTTGTATTGCGGCATGGCATGACATTTTCAAATTTTTCAAACTTTGCATTCCAATAGCACCCCTAGTTTTTTTATCACCTTTCTAACCCCTTCTTGCCCCATGGTAACTTGGGCTTATTTTGGCATTGGATCCGTTTAATGCCTTCCATTTGGGTCAACCTTAACCTTAATTATATGTGCACATTCCTTTTCTTTTGTGTCAAGAGGTGCAAATTGTTATTTGCCTTCCTCTTGACCAGCTTGCTCAAAACCAATTTGATGTGATTGCATAAGACCTATTCTTGTTGTCCCCTACATGGCGTTTTGTTTTTCTTCCTTGTGGTGGAGTAATTGGGCATAGGGAAATTAATGTGTGTTTTCAAAAAAAAATTAACCTTGAGGATTGAATTAGTGGTTTCATTTAGCTTCATAAGTTGAGTTCCCATGTGGCCATTAGCTACATTCCACAATTTATGGTTCACATTCCTAGTGTTGCTAGGTTTCCAGTTTTGGTCAAATCTTAGGTGGCATTTGGCCAATTGTAGCGGGTGAGGTGTTTTATTGATTGTTTAGTAAGGCTTTATGTTTATAGTTTTGCGATGTGTTTTTTTCTTCATATGTCACCACCAAAATTCGGCATGGGCTGTTAAGGGTGGTTACAAGGTAGTGGTCCATAATATTTGAATTGTTTTAGATGTCCACCTTGATTGACTGGTGTTTAAGGTGGATGTAACAAATGCTTTTAACACCATTTTGTGTAAGGCAATTTTCTAGGAGCTTTGAGCAGCATGAAGCTAGTTGTTTTAACTTTTTCATTTTGTTTGTCCTTATATGCCTTTTAGTTTTTTTTGTTCTTCAATCATCACTCTCCCTTGGGAGGTTCATTTGTCATCCTTTCATCTATGGTCATGCATAAGGATGACCCCTTTGTTGGGCCTCTTTTTGTGTTTGTTCATTTTCGTGTTTTACATTATTTTTTGAACGTTTTTCCTTCATGTCTTTTCCATTCTTTGGCTAATGACACCCATATCTTCAACCTTACCAATGTTGTTCCTTTTGCTTTTGATCATTTTCTCTCCCAATTGGCTTTTATGGGGTTGGCAATTTAGCCTTGCAAATGTTTGGCTTGGGCCCCTTTTGGGTTACTTTTTGGGTTCACCCTTTTAGTTGATTTTTGTTGTCTTATTAATTGACAATATTATGTTCCTAGGCTTCCCTTTTAATTATGGTTCCTTTTTTTCATCATTTTGGAAAAGGTTTTGGATGAAGATGTTCGTCATATTGATGTGTTCCCAAGGTTAAGGGATGTTCGGATAGCATTTGGGATCCTCTTTTGGTGTTTTGCTCAAAGGCCTTTTTATTTATTTCATTGTTTCTTCCATCTTTTGGGTTTTTGAGATGAGTTTGCTACTTTTGATTCAACATTGTTGGGAGTTTTTGACAAACTTTTAGGCCCAAGTTTTTTTTAATGCCTTTAGGTTCCTTTAGTCTGATAACAAGTTTGTCTCTTAATTTTTAGTGGAGGGTTAAGCTTCACTTTTGCAAAGGGCATTACTTTAGTGGCCTATTTAAGGAATTAGGTTTTAGTTTCCCCCATCATTGCCTCTAGGTTTTTGTTGGACTCTCACTTGTTGTGTCAAATAAGTAAATTGATTTAGTTATTTTTATTGGAGGTGATAGGAACGAGTAGCTCGGTACACTACCTTTCCATGTCCATTTGAAGTTGGTGCAAGAGTTTCTTCCTAGTGATGATGGTGTGTGTACCCCCTTTTGAGTAGTTGGCAAAAGGAAGAATAAATCAATTTCAAGAGAATATTTTTAAAAGATTGCATGACCATTTTTTTTTAGCATCATCTTTGATTTGCCCTTTGATTTGCTTTGGGTGTGTTTGAAATCTTATGTAGATACATGGTTGTTTACTCACCCAACGATCTTTTTATTGTTTGATTCCAAAGGCTTTTCTCTTGCGCTACACACTTAATTAGTCTTCCCCATCCCTTAGCCCTTGGGTTGTCACATTGCATTTGTGGTCATCCTTTGGACCTTATGGGGGTTCCCTTTCTTCATTGCACCTATGGTTTAAGAACACTTGAAAGAACATGGTATCAAGTGTTATCATCATATCTCATCATGTATCATAAGTAGTTAGAGTAGTCCTAATATCTATTACTCAAAGTGTTTATATCATATGGAGTAGTGCCTTGATATTCAATAACTCTTAATTGCCAATCACATCACAACATAGATCAACAGCATAATAAGATTTCAAGGCCAATAATGTACAGATGTAGCTTCCAAACATGAAAAACATGAAATAATCTTTCCTTCTATTCATCCTCTTCCATTTTCTTTGAGAGTGCTAAAGAAGCTAATAGTCTAAGAGACAAGACAAGAAGACACTCTTTTATCTATAAATAAAATGCAAAAAGTCTTGGGCACCACAAGGTTTACACAAAGTGTGGAAAATGAAGCTCGAATAGAGACATAACAGATTGCTGTTAAAACCTACATCATATTTTATTTTAGGGATGTGAATGCACCACCATACAACAGTCAAGCATAAATAGAATGACATATCTATGAGATTGCAGAGAAATCTCAACAACACTTTGATGGCATCACGACAATGTTCAGTGGCTTAAAACGTGTGAAGAATCACTCACAAAGTGTCAGACCATCACCTTCATCATGAACAGAAGTGACAACCTGTCATGACTATCCCACTGACTTCATCGGCTTCCAATGGTGCAGGTAAATACATAATAACTCTCATGAAAATTCGGAAATCTCCATATACCCACAACCAAGAAAGCGAGAACAAATGGTGGATGTAAATAGGTAATAACTCTCATGAAAATTGAGAAATTTCCATATACCCACAACCGAAAGACTGAGAACAAATGGTGGGTGAGAATCAAGAAATTTCCATATACCCACAACTAAGAAAGCGAGAACAAGGCTAAAACTTTTCCTTGAAGTCAAAGAAAAACTTCCAGATATGAACTTACAGAACCAGGCAAAACAGAAAAACACAGAAGGAACAAACTGGAACAAAGAGAAAAAACAAGCTGCATGAACAAATGTGACAGTTTCTCACTTGTTCAGGGACCTTATCTATCACAACTTCCCCACTAACTTCATCAGCTCTCCCTCTGGTGTAGTAGATAAGCACATAAGAATCCACCAAAAATTTCAGGTAAACTATAATACAAAATCTGTGTCCTGAGTTTCTGTGGCAATTTCTGGAAGCAATCAAACAACTCAGTCATAATGGTAACTGGCACTGTCAAGAGAAATAGTGAATTAAGAAAAATGAATAGTTATCCTTATTCAAGCTGCAAATGCATGTATGGAACATATCTGTGCGTCCCATCTACACACCCAAACACAGATTTGTTTTTACTCCATCTTTTATCCAGAAAACCCTAATTCACAGATTCTGATACACTAACCTTCTCCCTCGCATGGCGGCAAGAGAAACTTGTTCCACCCCTGTCAACCTTGCATGGCACCAAGAGTCACAACATCAGTTCTGTGTCCTTTTGTTCACTATCATCTATTCCAAGAAAATCCCTAGCTCTTGAGCTCAAACCTGAGAGTCCATTCATTCCCCTGGAAGAATCAATCAATCTCAAGCTGTGTCAATGCTGTTATGGTTTCTTCAAGCTTGTTCTTCAAATCTCTACTAAGCCAATATCATCGTCTTCATAAGAAACGAGAATTTCTCCTAATCTACTAATCAAGTTCCATCTAAGATTCCTTGTGAAGATCTCTCTACAAAGTGACAGCAGCATCTGCTCGGCGATTCAGCTCCTGTGTCCTCTTGGTGTGTTTCATGGCTTCCACAAGCCACAGCACTCCTTCCTGGATCCCTGAACCATCATAAGCAGAAATGGCCTGTACCAGAGAGGGCCGATCGTTAAGCTCCTTGAGATCTAGGTATTTATCAAGCTCCTCAGCAACCACCGCTCCTGGCAAATCCTGTTTGTTTGCAAAGATCAGCATTGGAGCTCCTTGCAAATCCGGATGTCTGAGAACTTTCTCTAACGCGGATTTGGCGTCATCAAAGCGCGACTGAGTTGCAGCATCCACGACATAGAGAACGGCGTGAGCTTCCTCGTAGTACTTTTCCCAGATTGTCCGTAACCCTAACTGTCCTCCGAGATCCCAGAAGATGAGTTTGGATTTGTGAGCTTCTACACGACCGATGTTGAGTCCCACAGTGGGAACGATTCTGTCTGGAGGAAGTCCTTCCACATCTGAGTAAAGCGTTTTCAGCTTCTCCAGCAGCGTTGTCTTACCTGCCTTGTCGATCCCCAGAATAAGAACATGGAACTCCGCTTTGCTGAAAATGTACTTCCACAGCCCATATAGCAATGAAAACATCCCTTCCAAAATCCTCTTACGATCCCCAAACCCTTCCACAACGGATACGTCAACAATACGCCATGGTCCGCGCTTCCTGAACCTTCCCGCGGTCCGAATTTTGCGGCCAGCAAGAGCAGATCTTAGTGAACCCTAAGACAGGAGACTACCGAACTAACAAACAGTACAACAACCCACAGATAGGGAATCTTCTCCACCCACTTTCTGAAACACAAAACCAAAACACCTCCAAACGCGAACCCATCAGCATCTGAGAAACAAAAAAAAAAGAAAAAGACTTCAGAATCTTCTCCAGAGCCGACTACTGCTGCTCCGGACTTTGCCAACAGAAAACGTTCGCGAGAACCACCACCACCCACAAAAACGCCACAAAATCTATCTGTATCTCCAGAACAACACAAAAGCAAAACAGAAACTACATCATATGAAAGAAAACCTTAAACACCAGAGAGATTTCTGTTAAACGGATCTGAAAGCCGTAGAATAGAAAAGCAAAGCTGTCGAGAAACGAACACCCGATCTACTGATCTTCTCTGCTCGAGTCTTCTCTGAACACGCCCCTCCCCCGCCCACCTTCACTACTGTCGAGCCTTATGGTAGAGGATGACAATTCCACCGAAGAAGACGACATATTCCATGTCATTGGGTGACTGTTCCATTGTGGAATGGAAACCTGCTTTTCCAGAAAATGAAAGCGGTCATACATAGATTCTGCCCATTGCAGGGTTCTCCTTTTCTTCCTTGATTTCTACTGGTTCTCTTTTTCCTCTGCTTTTATATTTTTCCTTGTCCATTTGTCCCCTGTTGGTGTGGTTGTTTTTGTTGTGGTGTTTTGCAATGAAGTTTGGCATGTTTTCACATCATCATTTGTTGTTGGGTAATGCCCAAGGAGTGGGGCATTCCCGGAATAAGCACCCCCCCATTGTGGAGCTCATGGGTGATTATTTTTGAGAATGCCTTGCTCTGAGGGTGTTAGCAGATGTAAAGTGCTGTGGCAGGAAAAAAAAAAAAAGTCATTTTTTTTCTGAAGTACCAGGCGGGCATTTCAAAAAATGGAATGCCCTCTCTTTTGTGCATTTCATTTTCCAAAATGCCCTGTGAATTTTTATGCTCTGTAATGTGACCTGCAATACACTAGAATTTTCTGCCTGGTGCTTTATGTAACATAATTAAATCACTTTGCTTTGTTAAGATGGGTTTCCAAGGCAACCCAAAGAATCATAAAATTCAGGTTCACATCTGCTGGCTTTTTTGTGCCATGCTTGGCTTTGAAACTAGGCAATCAATCACTTTGTTTTGCTAAAAGATGGGTTTCCAAGGCAACAAAAAGAGCCACAAACTTGTTGGCTTTTTGGGTGCCTTGTTGGCTTTGAAACTTGTCATTCTGCTAGTGACAAGCTTTTTGTGTAAAAAGATTTGGCAACATCATGACAACAAACACAAACATGAGGAGAGGCCAAAAGGAAGAGAGAGAGAGAGAGACGTGAAGATATGCTATCGTGTAACCTACCAGAACCGATGTTGTCATCAAGCATCTAATGGCATGGAACCTTGAATGTGCTGGTGACACTGGGCATGTTCTGTTGAGCCCTATTTTACATGTGTTTATTTGTTGACCTATTTTTCAATAGTAAGGTAATATTTATTGGGCTTCTTTACAATGAAAAAATGTATTTTCATATTTGGGTTTAGAATTGCATAGCATTCATTGAAGACGTTGTGGGAGTTTCATGATTGCTATTGTAAAAGGCATTTCATGTTGGGGCAATAGATGTAATGCACGAGTTCACTAGGGTACCTTATACAAGTCACTCATGAAGTGTCCAAACATGACATATCAAGGAAATCAATATGGCACTTAAGTGTTGTCTTGTCTCAAGTCACCATAATATTAGGCTTGCAATCCCATAGGCCCATTCAATGGCAAGGACACATCAAGGAAGATATATATGCATAAGTATATATGTGGTCACCCACAGGGCTATGGGCAAAATAAATGGAAAAAGTATATTGATATCCTTCCTTCTGTCCTCCTGTTCTACAAACAAGGGCCATATACTCCAAACCCTGGTCCGAAGTCCTGTTCACTTCATTAAATTAGCCAAGAAGGTCTAGTTTCAAGGAAAAATTCATAAGGGTAATACTCCAAGGTCATGGTCTATTGGAATCTTTTCTTCTGTACAAATTAGAACAGCTCACACAATCTGACCCCATAGGTACAAGACAGTAAGTAAAGCTTTGATGGGATTTCTGTTGGAACTAGTGAGCTGAGCACCTCTCTTCTAGAAGCATGCTCATGGCTTCTACAAAGTTGGCATAAACTATAGATGTACCTGAGGAACTGCCAGTGAACTGCAAATGACAAACCTTTGCTACTTGTATAGTAGATTGAATAAACTGAACTTGGATCTCATCCACCAGATAATGAGCCAACAGAATGAAAGAAAAGCAATATGGGTGTCAGAAAAACCGACATCCAGATTTATGAGTGATTACAAAGTTCTTGGAATAGTACTAAGTAGTAACAAATTTTTAGACTTACAGAATCCTCCCCAAAATTGAGTATAACTACTGCTCATTCTTGTTTGCCTGCTGGAGTCAGAAATCTCTTGTATAAACAAGAAATAAATCTTGACCATATGTCTTCATGTAACATATGCTGTGGCCTTGACCTTGGAAGAATGGTTGAGCACCTGATCTCCTAATTGGAAAATTGGTGTTGGAAGCATCATTGCAGATTCAAAAGAAAATCTTGCTCAACCCATCCTCTCCTTTCTCATCATTAGGTGTCTCTACTCCTTTGACAGGCTCTGATTTCTCCTCAGTTGTTGCTGTATCCTGAGCTTGGTCTGATGAAGCAATGCCCGAGCTACCAGACTTCCCCAAAAGATCTGGAGACACAGCTGAAGTAAGGAAACTGCGTTTGATGAAGCCTGTCCAGGATGCCACCTGGGGTACTCCATGATGAAGGGTGGATGAACTTGCTGCGCACCTCTGCAAGATCCAGACATTTGTACCATATAATATTTCTCAGTATCATCTGATTGAACATGGTTTTTCTTCACACGTGGAAGCAGCTAGAACTTCAAGCTCTAAAGTTCTGCAAGTTGAGTTACAACCACATTTTCCTTTGGTGACAAGTACACAAGGAAAAGGCAAGTCTGGGTACAAACTGCTGCTGCCTGAAGAAGTCACAAAGAATCTCAACTTGTTGCCACTGAGAAAAGTTATGTACCTTGAGAAGAGAGGATAGGAAACGAGAATCAATTGTCTTCTGTAGATGAGATGTCTTTGAGTGTGTTTGAACAGAAAATGGTGGGGCTCGAAAACATCGAATCTGTGGTGCCTTTTGAAATGCTTTAAGCAGGGCTGTTGCATGCTTTATGTTGCTCATGGCTTTCTGATGTCCTCCCTCTAACAATCTGCACAAACTTCCACAAAGTTTCATAACTTCCTTCTCTGAAAGTCATCAGCATTTGAGGGCAGACACAAGGAAATTCACCAAATCAACTTGAGACAAAACCATTAAACCCTGGCCCAGACCACCTGATCAGTACCAGTTTTCAAACATGGGCCTGGGAGGAGAAAGACAAGGATGGAGGTTGGAACCAGATCAACCTGAGACAGAACCCTTAAACCCTGAACCCTGACCCAGATCAACCTGAGACAAAACCCTTAAACCCTGAACCCTAACTCTGACCACCTGATCAGTACCAGGTTTTGAAGATGGACATGGGAGGATAAAGACAGGGATGGAGGTCAGAACCAGATCAACCTGAGACAAAACCCTTAAACCCTAAACCCTGGCCTTGACCACCTGATCAATACCAGTTTTCGAAGATGGGCATGGGAGAAGAAAGACAGGGATGGAGGTTGTACAACAGAAGAATCTGAGGGAAAAAAAGATAGAGCGGATGAAGAAAGAAAAGAACACGTATAGCCAAATCTTTGGGCATGAAAAATGACCATTCTGTGTTAACTATACGATCTGACGGTGAACAGACCAGAAAGAAGTAGAGGAAGGAGAAGAGGAAAAAAATCTAATACCTACAGCATAGTCTGACCTCACAAGGCAGCGATGAGAACTCACCAGGAAAACTAAGAAATGACGCAAAACAAATGAAACTGTGCAAGAAGTCAAGACGATCTCGATGTCAACCAAACCAATGTTCATTGCAAAAGATGGAGAGGGGGAAAAAAAGAAACAACAAGCAAACAAACAAGCGAAAAAAAGAGAAAGATAGTCACCCAAGTGGAAGCAGGGGCACGGGTTGTCCGAGTTGATACCACCCGCACAAGAAGATGGCGAAGAAGAAAAACAGTGGCTACCTGAAAAACTTCGAGCGAAATTCCGGGATAGGAAGAAATGAAAAAAAATAAAAATAAAAATTACATTGCAAAAAATCAGATGAAATCTCAGGGCATTCAAACTGAAAAACCCTGGCAATGTTCGTCAATCAAATCGACGACGCACAGTTTACAGCAGAGAGCGTTGCACAGAGCAGAGCGTTGTAGTACGAGCAAGGCAGAGGCGCGAGAAAGAGGAGCGCGAGAGGCGAGGAGTCGACGACGATCCCAGGTCCCAATCGAGATCGTCCTCAGTTTCCCTTTTAGAGGACCTCGATTTGAAGGCTCAAAACTTTACGGACCTCATTTGTTCAGAAAATACACACACAGCCCTTCATGGGCTTTATTAGTTTCTTTCTCTTCCTTTTGAGGATTTGATCTTGAAGCAAAGCTTTGAAGACAGACCCAAAGAGGTGAAGAAAATGCATTATTACTCTTGATTTCATGTTGTTGCCACAACTCTTTTGTAATGACACATCCTTGGCCTCTGCCTTTGACACCTAAGCCTCTCCTTTTGCCCTCCCTGAAGCCCCCCAAATAGGAGGCCAGGGCAAAAAGGGCACATCTTTTTGCTAAGCACATGTGGACAGTTTCAGCTGCTGCCAGCAAATTGAGGTAGTGATAAATATTGAATTTATTTTTTCAAGTTTTATTTGGGAGGGGTAAATATTATAACCCTTTTTAAATATTAGAGATAATTTTTTTAGTTGATATATTTTCATATTTCATAGTTCATATTTGCATAGGATTATGGATGGAATTTTTTTATGCATGTGGTCTATTCAATGTTTTTAATGTCATTCATGGGTCATGTATTTTACTTTCTCAAAAGCTAAATAAGTGGGTTATTGTAGTACTCGTAAATTATTATTTTAAACAAAAATAGTTGTAATTCAATTTTTTTGCAAGCAATTTCTGATCTGGAGAAGCTGTTTTGAAATTTATGTTGTTCAATTCTTAGTGGAATGGCAAATGGGGGCCAATTCAAAGTGTTTTTTTTAATTTATTTTCAATTTCAAACATGATTGATTCTAAGATAGTCAATTGTGTTGGTTGAGAGTTTCGATGTTAAACCTTATTACTTGGAGATACATGTTATGTGAATTGAAATTCTCATTTTTGTAATTTCAAGTTGACTAATGAAAATTTGAATAAAATCATGTATGATCAACAAGTGAACGTCAATAAGGTTAGTATTGAAAATGATTTTTTGATTCTTAAAAATAGGTGTAGAATTTTGTATTATATTAATGTATGTGTTGATAGAGCTTTCAAAATTGTGATGGCTTGTTGTATTTTTCATAATTATTGTTAGTTGATGGGAGTACCCATGTAATTAAGAAGTCTTTAAATAAATCATCCTTGTGGTTTATGAAAGGGGGCAAATGCCTTTTGCTTATGAAGGTTGAGCAATTTTATAACACAAAGAGGCAATGTGTGCTACACTTTTCACAAATTAAATGAATGTTTGACCCAACCTCATTTGATTTTTTTCATAAGCATTTTTTAATGAATTGTGATAAGTTTTTGCAAATTACACTAGTTTCTCAAAACATTGGGGCATCAATTTTTTGATTTTATTATAATGGTCTAATATTTATACCACATGTGCATGAAAATGATTTAAAACCCATGCAATCTGAAAAATTGCAAAAATAATCAAAATAAAATAAAATTACACAACTTTGAAATAAGAGGAAAATTTGGAAAAACTTCATAAAATTCATTTTGGTCATTGGTGCATTATTTTTTATTTATTCATTAAAATGGCCTAGTATTTGAATCACATGTGCATAAATCTGAAAACCCATGAAATTTATTTTGGACAAGGTTGCATTAGTTTTTAATTTTATTATAATGGTTTGGTATTCAAACCACATGTGTGTAAGGATGGCTTTTAACCCATGAAGTTTGTAAAATTGTAAATTAAGTGAATTAAAAAGGTTATACAATTCTGAAATAAAATCATTAAAATGATTTTTAAAAAATATTAATGTATTTTCTCTTTATACAAAATTGCACATATATAAATATCTGAGTCATTTAGAAACATGTAAAATATCATCAAACATTTTGGTAGTTATCAATTGAATTGTTTGAGCTAGTGCATGAAATTGTAATTCAGGTTTTGAACTTTCAAATTCAAATTCCATTTGTTCGATAACCAACTTCTCATTAGATTTTATAAGAAGAATTGTCATTTTTTTTCCTGGATTTTTCTTTGTGTTTTTCAACATTTATAAAAAAATTTGCAAATTTATTCATAGCCTTCACTAAATAATTGGCATTTTCAGTCAATGAACATTTGTAAAATGTTAATTTACCAAACAACTCAAAAAAATTGCAAGAAACATTTATTGAGGTAAAAGGATAAATATGTATACCCTTCTTTAGTAGTAATAAATGTTTCAAGAAATGGGAAGTGGCACATCTCTTACCCTATTTTCATTTGAAAGGTAAATGTGATTGTTTGAATTTTCAACATTTTATGGTCGTCTTTTTCAATAATTTTCATAGTGCATTGATCAAACCTTTTTAAGTGCACCTTCTCTTTTGGTGGAACCTTTTATGATATTTGTCATGTGTTCAAACTATGGCCATGCCGACCCATTACTTTTGATTTGTTCTTTTGGCAAGGTTTTATGATGTTGATGTTAGCTTTTCATTTTTTGAATTTTTTTTTGAATTTGTTTTTCTTTGCAACTACATTCATTTGAAAAGTAAGAGTGGTGTTTGGTGCCAATATGTGTTTAATTATTTAATGACAAACAAAATGCCACCGCTCCTTTTCATATAAATCAAGGATATTAGTAAAAGTAATATCATTTCATCTCCTTTCAACATTTTTTTTTTTTTTTTTTGGTGACACCATTTTACAATTGAAAATTGCATTAGTTGGGGTGCAACAATCATGGGTGATGAAAACCCTTTTTCCAATGGAGGAATTATGATCATTGTCATTTCATCTTCCATTATGAAATGAATCCCTATAAAAAACCTTTCATCATCCATAATTTCACAAAAGAAAATTGCCTTCAAAGCAAAAATAAGATCAAGATCAAGAATACATTCAAAACATTGTCTTAACTTGTACATTATACAAAAACAAAATGAAGAAAGGTAAAAATTAAAATTCAATTTAAAAACATACCTAACTTATCCACATGAACAAAGATTATAGAATCAAAGAAAACAATCCAAAAAATGATTAATAACCCTAACCCTAATACATATTCTTATATTTAGGGATACATTTTTATTTTACATTATACAAAAAAAAATCAAGAAAGTTAAAACAAAAAAAATCATTCTAGGAACAACCTTAATATGTACATTTACACAAAGATTAAAATTTGAAAAAAATCAAAATTTGATGAAAATAACTTAGATCCAAAATACACACTAATGTAAGAAATGTTGCTGGACCTCCAAGTGTTGTAAAAAAAAATGACAACATTTGCCCCTTTAAATGCATGTGCCCAACCTTATTCAGAGTGCACGAGATCAATTGGTGGGTTTTATTCATACTTTCGAGAATACTATGAAACAACGTATGAACATAAATCAACCAATGGAAGTATTTTGTGATTTTTCTATCCAAAGACTTGATAATATAAATTGTGTGAAATGTGTTTTTCATAGGTGTCAAGCATGAATGTTGTGCATCCAAAACACTGAAGAGAAACTCATTTATTACGATTAAATTCTCTTTTTCACAAACACTTATTTATTCAGATTAATTTTTCTTTTCACAAAGGAATTTCATTTTAGTCAATAGGTTGTTTCAGAAGTGCTTTCATGTGTAAACATTTGGAACCAATGACAAAATATTTCACACAATTTCTAGTATGAAATCATTGGATAAAAAGTTTATGATGCCTAACAAAAATCAACGGAAGCATTGTATGAACTTTTTACATGTCTGAGGAAAGTACTTCAAGATAGATTAGATGACACATCTATTACACTTTCATGAAGCATGCTAAGAAATTTCCTAGTTCATTTGGAGGGCAACTTATATCCATGAATGTCCCTACTAGAAAAGAGGAGGGATTTTGTGCTTATTCCTTATAAGCCAGAGGGAATTTATGTGTACTTATAGTTGTAAGATCCCTCTCGCACTTAACAGCAATTGATGGGTTCTCAGGAAGCTCAAGAGTAGGCATAAGAACCCTTTCCCTACTCAGGAAGGTCAAGAGTAGGCATAAGAACCCTCTCCCTCCTACACCTCATGATCTTCATATGTTTAAGTTCATGATATTGAACATTGTGCTTTACAATGTGTAAAAGTCCAGGGGTGGGGGACATTCGGAAAGTGTGGGGCTGGACTCAGTTACCACCTTCTCCTATTCCTACTTATTTTGGGAATGCCCCCAGACCCTGGGGCTTTACCCTACACATCTCCCACTTTTGCCAAATCCTTTGCTTCTTGACAGCAACCTTTAAGAATCGTAACAAATGTCATTGACCTTGATGATTATAACAATGTGATCACAGGCTCTACATAAATGGGGTAGCATTAGCACATGTATATATGAGATTGCTGAGAAAAGTCAACAACAGTTTGAAGGTTACAACTGTTATGTCAGTTTCCAAATACAGCAAAACAAACATGAGAAGACGAAGTGTGGTTGTAACCTTTGAAGTGTCTTTCACGAAACATGAGACCCAGTGTCACCTTCATCACAAATGGCACTGACCACTTCATCAGCTGCCAACGATGATGTGTGTTGGTAAGAAACTTGCTCAAAATCAGCAAATGCATATTCCAAATTCTTTGTCCTGAACTTCTGTTGCAGTAACTCACAATGGAGTAGCAATCACATATCTCAAACAGTTGTACACAAGTTGCAAGCTTGGTATCAGTGTGGAAAGGATGACATAGCAAAACACTCCTTGTCAGACACTAAAGTTCAAAAACTCAGTATGCACAACCAATTGAGGGAGTTAGATGACATATGGGAGGAAAATACTCTACCATATATGTTTCTCAAACATAGAAGTTCTCAGGTCTTGGCAACACAGAATCAATCACAATAGCAACTGAAAGTGCATCAAACTCTAACCAAGGACCAAAGAGGCAGGTTTGGATCTCAATCCATCTAGATACTTTGCCTGAAATCTTATAAAATATAAACAAAAAGCTTGAGTGAGACATGACCAAGGCTTGCACTCAGAGATGCAAACCCTGCTCAAGCCAACAAGAATGGACTCTGCTCTGCATAGTCACAACACTCTCCACACAATGGCAGGAAGAAGTAGACAACAGCATCACACCATTCTCTGAGTTTCCCTTTAAAAATGTTCACAGTTACCAAGGAGTCTCAACTGAAAATACACATGGTCAATAGCAGATGATGAAGAAAATCTGCTTCCATGAAACTGCAGATGGTACAATTTGTTGGTAGGCCCATGGTGCAACAGAATTGTTCCTCTCAACAAAAGGACTACATGCAAGGCTGATGTCAAAAAATATTGCTGCACTGATTCTGCTTGGAGACCACTTGAACAAGCTAGAAAAGCACAAAGAATGCAAGACAGACTTATAGAAGATTATTGACTGCAGCTTTTTGAGCATGTGCACAAACCCTAAACCCTAAACCTTGGGAGCCCTGATGTTGTGCAGCCTTTCCAGTAATGTTCACATCATTCATTCCCTTGCAGCACATTTGCCAAACAAATTGCAAAAGAGGATTGGAGGAAGCTAATGAGTACCAGAAGAAGTCAGGCAATAGGTGTACATTTCATTACCGGCGCTCAACAGCCCTTTCCACAGACTTGCAAGCATCCTTCAGTTGTGACACCAAGTCTTGCAACTGCTCGACACTGCAGGAGAAATCAAGCTTTCTGAGCTCACCATCGTCGTCCCTCTCTCGAGTCTTCAAAGATAGATGATAAACAAGCTCTCTTATAGGTCCCCCCTCATCCGAAGACGATGTGCGATATTCAAGCCTCCAATCCACACCAGAGAGCTGAGGAAGATGGCTATAATTGGCTGTGAGAGAGAGACGAGTTCTCAACTCTTCCTTCTTGTTAGCAAACAAATGAGACAACAACTCCCCTCTGTCCTGAGCAACACCGCACTCACTCCTTAGAAATGCGCAAAGCTCTTTGCTTGAAAGATCGTTCTTTGCAGCCTCCACAAAGAGACAAACAAAACCAGAATACAGCTTTTTGATGAGATCCACATTCATTTCTTCCAAAACAGGGTCGACAAGAGCAGTGTCCTCCCTCTCGGCGCCAAGTAACACAGACAAAGCCGCACGAGCTAGAGCTTCCAGTTCAACATCGCCGATGTCCTTGCTCGCTGCAAGAAATTCCAATGCCTCTTCCCCTATCTCTATAGTTGTTGCCATCGCTTCCCACTATCAGAACCTGTTGCTTGTCTTACAGTTCTCTTCAGCAACATTTCTCAGCAAAGATCCAAAACTTCCTGTCTCATCATCCATCAGCTCTCCAAATCGTGACGAGCCACGGTGCTTGCAGGAAGCACTTCTTCTTCTTCTTCAGGGATGACGATAATCCAGAGGTTTCAAAACAGAAACATGATCAAGGGCAAAAGGAAACGGTCGGAGATGCGAAAGACTCCTCGAGGATCGATGAAAGTATGTCTCTCGAGCAACATCTGTTGCTGCTGCGCACGTCTTGCACCAAGAATGAATTGGAAGAAGAAGCGTTAGGGTTTCTATTCTCCAAACCCTAAGCCTCCGAAACACCTCTATCTGAAGGTGCGAAATTTGTGAAGTGAGTTTTTTGGAATTCAGAGTGTTTGCAAAAGGGGGAAAGAGGGATGTATTGTGGTTGATGATGATGATGGCGGAAGCGAGTTTGTCGCCTCCCGAGCAAACAAGTATTTGCCAACGCTGCAAGATGAGCTTCAGCAAAGTTTCCAACACCTCATCTTCATGCCGCTTCCATCCTGCATTCTTTGTCTCTCGTCGCCATGACGACCAGAAAAGGTAATGAGTTCTCTGCTCCAAAGCTCCCGCCCTGCCATTAGAGAAGCATGAAATTGTCAATTGGAGAGAGCTGGAAATCAGATGCCATTTGTAAGTAAAACTCATTTTATGTAGAATTTTTCTCTGAACTGATGTATCATCTCTCGAGCCCTGCCTTAATCATGTTGTCATTCTACACATATTCTTCATGGTGCAGTCTCTCTTTGTGAAGCTTGGAAAGTTGCATCAAAATTCAGTGAAGCCTAGGGTTTTATAAATGCAGCAAGAAGAAATTCTTCTTTCCTCACAGAAGTTTCCAAAGCTCCTTCTAATCTCGTTTTTTTTTGTATTCCTGTTTCTTCTTTCCTTGGTCTTCTCCTTCTCTGCTTTAAGGTTTTTGTTGAGCTAGCCTGTATCATGGCTGTCTTCTCTTTACTGCTGGTATTGTGACATAAACTCAGTACTCCTGGTTGATGTATGACATTGATGCCCACGCACTGCCAGCCAGCTGATGACTTCGCAGATGTCTTGGTAGCTGTGGAAGGTCTCTGCACATGCACATTTCTGCCACTTTTGTTCAAACTGCCCCTCAGTTTTGTTTGTGTTTTCTCTGTGCTTTAGGGTTGGGTTTCCGTTTTTCCTGATGTGTTGTCTGATCAGAAATCACCTTTTATGTTGTGCAATATGTGATCTGAAATCTTTACAACCTTTTAGGTCATTTGATCTGAAATCTCTAGTCACCTGTTTCTTCAGATCATCTCTCAATTCTATTTGGGTTGACTTAAATTGTTAGAATGGAGAAGTTCTGAGTACTTATGAAGATATGTTCATGGTGCAAGGCTGGATGTCAGGGTTTGAGGATTTAGAGACTTATGGGTTGTGAGGTCTTGTCCATTAAAGAATGGTGAGATGCATGTGACGTGCTTACACAGATTTGAGATCTAGTGTCTTCTCACCTGCTCATGAGTTCTCTTCTCTTAGTGCAGCAACATCAGTCACAGAAGTCTGTTTGATTCTTCTAGGTTGTATGATTTAGTTTTGTAACTTCACAGTTTTGTAACTCAATGCAAGAAGGTCCATAGGAGACAAGGAAGAAGCCTCCTCATGTTCTGATGTAAAACCTCACAAATTGTGGGTGTGGCTATGTATGTTTGTTGAAGGTACTATGAATTGGGTCCAAATGATCCTCCTTATGCTGCCAAATTCTATGATTGTTGTGGAGCTGAAGACCCTAAAGCTCAAGGTTGTCGAACTTCTTACCATGTTTCTTATGATGATACATGACAATGTTTGTATGACCAACCATAAAATGGAACCCTGTGGTATTATGAGACAGCCTTGGTTAACTTGATCTCTGCTGTATAACCAGATAGGTATGGTATATGTCAATTGTTGAGTGCACTGTCTATATCTCAGTTTTATTCAAAGTTACAGTTGTAATCTGTTCATCATGATTTAGTCCTACATCTTCCAAACTGCTTGCAGAAATGCAGCAGAAACTGAAGACACACAAGTTTTCATATAATATGCCTAAAACTTTGAGCAAGTATTTTACATTTATTGATACTGCATTAGAAGCTCATGAAGTTGTGGTAGTAATGGCAGCTAGTAACTGCCATTTATGATGGAGGTGATGGTCTGATACTTTGTGAGTTATACTAAAAAGGTTTTGTCTTTCCTCAAGAAAGAGTGTGTTTATAATATGCAAAGAGAGGTGTTTGTTTTTCTGTTTAGCTCATTCTTATGACTGCTCTTGTATGGAATTATCCAACTTTTGCACAGCAAATTAATTTTCAACAGTTCTGTACATGGGCATTGCAAACAGTTGTTTTATCAAACCACCAAGCACCTTATGTATGACATTGGTTCAAGAACTCTAATAGTTTTTACTTCTCCCAAGCAGTTGGCAAGTATGAATGCAAAGTATAATTAGACTACTCCACACTCTACCAAAATTTGTGTCGTACCTTGCTCCATCTCTATCCTCAGAGAGAGAATCAATTGGCTCAGTTGTTTCTGTGAAACTAGTTCCACTTTCTCCAATTCCAGCATTCCTCTACCACAAAAGGCCTTCCCATCATCTAGACAGTCCATCCTATACCCTCCATCCAACCTCCTGGATCTCAAATGACACACACCTTCAAAAGGACTTAACCATATCACATTCAGACTAAAAGTGAAACTTTAAACTGGAATTGTCTATTCTAAATGACAGGCAAACAAATACAAGAACAGCAGGTGTGGCATGAAAATGCTGGAAACTACCAAATGGACATACACAGCTCGGTAAAATCCTAGGTCTAAAAAACTATCACTTTCTTCAGGGGTTCTCACCAGTTTTGTTGTCTTCATTTGATTCAACAACACAGGACTTGATACAGGTGTGCTACTCATGAACCCAAAATTGTACCTACTTTACTGAAGGCACCAATATGTTGCCTTCTTCAATGGAGTGTATCTCAGAATCATCGGGAAGTTCACCTCCAGACATTGCTACAACCTGGCCTCAAACCCAACAGAGAAAGCAACAAGTTACAAATTAGATGGGCAAACTCAATAGCCACTGGTGAACATATTCATATTCCACAGAAAGTCCATGCTTTTCTAACTTTGTTTGCTCTAATGATGACTTACCCATTGGCATAAGATAGCATCTAATTTCCATTGTGAAATCATGGATGGATGCCTGAGCTAAAAAAATGCTTTGTGTTGCCAGAATTGGAAATTCCAGGTGTGCACATTCTGACATTTACAGGGAAAGTGACATCAATGGATTCAGATGATATGTGAAGGCTTCATAACAAAGATCACACCTAGACTACCAAACATTGATGGAGAAGCAGTACACTGTATCCAAGTAGAATCATCTGAATCTCATTCACTAAGAATCTGACAGTAATGAACTCAGAGGTATTCATTTGTCAAATTAAAGATGAGTTTTCACCCTAGATTGTGTTTCTGATTGGTCTACTGACTAACTAGGTCGTCAAATTCTTGAGTTAAATTTTTTTATAAAAAAATTAAGCCCTTGTCACTCTCCTGTTATGAGGTGGGTTCTATATTGTTGCACAGCACTGATAATTTTGGTTAGTCAATTAAGATGCAGAAACTTACTGTGACAGGACTGGGGGCTGCAGGAGCATTGCTGGGGTCCACTTTGACATCCTCTTGCTGTTCAACTGAGCTGAGGATCTGTTTTTTAATTTCTTCAAGTTGGTGTACCTTTTCCTGCCCCCATTCCCAAAATGAGATGCAAATCACAACGCAGGACAAAAAGTTTGAAACTGCAAGTCTCACTATCAATGATCTTGGAGTTTACATAAATAAATAAATACTACTGGTCTTCACAGTATTTTGGATAGATCACAGTTTGAGGTCAGATCTTTACCTTGTACATATCAATATCAGCTTTTGCTTGTGAAATTGCTTCCACAATCCCATCAAAGTCTTGTATCTGAAACTGGAATGATGAACTTCTAGAATTTGGACTGACATGAGCACGAATTCCACCTAAGCTTTGCAACTTATCCAAGCAATGTGCCCCATGTTGCCGTAAGCGATTTTCATAAGCAACCATTACTGACTCAGGCTTGAAGATGCACAAATACACAGGGAAGCCCATCCGCACCCAAAAATGGAAGAAAACAAGAGTACAGAAGCAAAATGTTAAGAAGCAACGCCCATATACATTGTCTTGTTCATCAGACCAGTAAATGGATGCTGACAACAGATAAAGAACAAAAGCTGATGAAGCATACTCGCTAGTGTGGCGGTACTCTCTGTTTAGCACCACATCTCTTTGCCCTCGCAAACGATATGCTGTGAAGAGGATGATACCAAAGTAGAGTGGTGCTAGGAACAGAAATGTGGCAAGCTTCCATTTCTTATTCGCCAGTGAGCATTTAAAGATATCATCTTCCCTGCAAATCAAAGAGACATGTGAGATATTTGTGTTTGTGCATATTGTTTATATACAAGGCAGTTCAATACTTGGAGAAATCACAGGGTTAACAAAGAGAATACAGGAGAAATCCCATCCTGGATCATAAGAATAACATTACATTATTACCATGACCAACATGTCCTGAGAGTAACATGCATGAGAAGAACAGCCAGTACAGAAAGGGTACAAACAACATTGAATACAACATGACAAACATTGCACATCCATTCAGAAGAAAGAGAGAGATCGAGACTTACTCTATGTACTTACTGGCGTCGTAAACAGTGGCAAACAGAGAGAAGATGATTGAAGGAGTCAACAAGAGTGGGATGTAAAACAACCAAATTTGCAGTGCCTCCATCTGCTTCTCCTGGGCGCTAAGGAGATAAAGGTGGTGTAATCTGAGTGCCAATAATGAGAGCCAGAAACAGAATCCAAGGGTAAACTGAAGCCAAAAAGACCATAATGGACAGATGCTGAAAAAGCTCCCCTTCTGTCTTTTGAAATGCTGGTTCACTACAAAAGCTGAAATTAACCATATAAGACCAGCAGTCGAGCTTGCTAGAACAAGATCAACCCCTTGAGCCCGAAAGTATTTCCTCTTTCTGTGCCAAAAGATGACAAGATTTCCACACACAAATGGAATGGCCGCCAAAAGAGCAATGCCTAGAAGAGTCCAGTCTTGGAACCTTCCAGGCCTTTCACAGTTTCTCCAGTATGCATCTTTTGTAAAAGGAGGTGGAGCAGTGGCGGTAATCATTGGATACACATCTACGCTCATTGGATAATGTCACAAGGCAGCTCTATGGATTAGGCTCCTCTTCTGCTTTTGTTCCTGGAAAGCCCACTCAGTCTCCTCCTCCTCCTCCTCCTGAAAGTTCACACCAATAGTGCTACTTCTGATGTTGAAATATAATATAACTGCCAAGGTCTCTTTCTCTCAGAAACCAAGAGAAACTGCTCTCAGTCCAGAAAAAGTTTTATTCAAGATGAGCCTAACATGGACAAGATGCACACACAAACTTCTCATTTTGGTCCAATCCTCTTCACAGATACAATCTCCATGCTGTCGGCAGCAAAACTAGGAGCTATTAGACATCTGCAATGCCAGCCTCTGTTCCACCTTCTCACTTGCATGCCACCACACTGAATGCTAACCCTAATTTGAGGATGTGCATCTTGTTCCTGGTATCCAACCCTGCTTCTCTCCCTTCAAAACTTTTGCCACTGTCGCTATAAATCTTCTCTCAATCTTCCAGTTCCTGATACCAATTGTATTGAACAGTGAAAAACCTATCCTCAAACTTTGGAAAAGCTCTACTTAAGCTCTACTCAGTTACTTCTCAAATTGCTGGAATGTTTTCTTCCAGAGATGACATAGTTGGTGGAAATAATGGAAGCAGTTCATCTCTGGCCATATATGGTAGACTTTCTAATCTCAAGCTCTAACCCCAATCATAAAGAAAAACCCTCCAAGTATACCTAGCAGTGCAGCAATTCTTGCAACTGACTCTTCAGATTAGGGAGGTTGAAGTTGGGCTTCAACTGAAGGTTAGTTAGTTCATCAACTGAAATGGTTGTGACATCATTAAGGGATCTTCTTCTGCACCTGAAACCAACAGCTTGCATTTCCCCTGTTTGCAGAGACCAAAAGATGATCCGATTCCTCCAAGTAGGCTATTATGCTAGTGCAGTGACAAGGTTTGAAGTTTGAACACAAGAGATCAAATTTACACATACAAGGTATGCATATACCATAAACTATGAATGGATTTGCAATGGCAAACACTCGCCTCTTCACTGTGAATCATGCCTGCTTGCACTTGCTCATGCTGCTATTGTGCAGCCTCCGGGTTCCTAATTTCCAAGTGCAGCGCCTCCCTCAAAAGCTAGTTAACCTGTTGAAAACAAGAACCTGTCGAAATTGTGGAAACAGAGAGAGAGAGAGAGTTCATAGAACTGCTGAATGTTCAAAAGTGGTCCTGAAAACTAGCATTCACACAGTAATCAAAACCTTGCAGTCACGACACTCAACAAACCTGCAATATTCTCCAGAGACAAAGACCTCATCAGAAGCTTTTGAGAAAACGGCTTCTTCTTGACCAAAAAGCTCGAGAACCAACAAGAACCTGAATAGCGATCTAGAACATGAGAGAAGTACATCATCAGAGCCGAATCTGGTCAGAGAATTCTTACCGGCCGCAGTCGAAGTTGAATCCTATCCTTGAACCAGATCACGTCCGAATTGATCGAAACGGCCGCGCTTCCAAGACTTTGAAAAACTGTTGCTACATACATGGTACCGGTGGAGATGATTTTTCTAAACTCCAAAACAGCAATCCTAGATGTACTTGATCAGCTGCTGCTTCTCCCGTTCTGTAGCACAGTCTCTAGGTTTTTAGAGCTCTAGGCTCCTAGTCTGTACCTCTGTTTAGAGCTTTTACTTCGCGCTCATTGCTGCAGCTTAGCAATTTCCGTCACAAAACCGCACTGGTGATCTCAGCAAGATTGATTTTCTCAAGAATTTCGCGTTCTACTAAAAGAAAATTTACCTGGACAGATCCTCAGTTCTCTTTTGACTTATTACGTTTGATGACTTCTCGCTCCAAATTTTCAGCCAAAAAAATCACCAGCACGGCGGGTTCGAGTGCGCCGCACAGAGCGCACGAGAGAGCGAGCGCGCGACAGGAAGAAGCGTCGGCAGCGTCAACAGGAAAGAGGCAACGAAGACCGAAGGAAAGAGTATGAAGTCGGAGGACCAACAGTTATCATCCATTGAAGAAACGAAGAAAGACGCGTTCTCTGTCCAAATCGAACAAACGCGAACCTTCGGTCATCGTCGTCGTCGTTTCTCGCTCCGCATCGTCCTGTGTCGTCGTCGTCCATGGCAGCAACGAATGAAACTCGCTTCCTTTGTGGTACCTAATATAAGGCCAAACATGGGCCTATGAATGAGGGATAGGTTTGTCACAAACAATTAAATATGTAACTTGAAGGGGAATTTCTTTTCTCTCAGAACTAAATGTACAAATAGGTGAAAATTTTCTCCTATTGTAGACCTTTTAAAATCGTATATAAAGGTGCATTCACACTTGGTGTTAAGGACCCCAGTATTAAGTTCCCTAACACCAAGCTAATCATTTAAGACCTAAACCTATTTACCATGAAGTTTTTTTTTGTTAACATTCACTTAATATTAAACAATCACCCATTTAACGTTGTGTGCCACCTAAAATGCCACCTAGATTTTCACTTAACATTGACTTAACATTAGGTGTGAATGCACCTTCAGTGTTATAATTATGGATCTAGGTTGTTGTTTGAATGGCTTTTATGTGCTAGGGCACTATTACAACCTTTTTCGTAGGCCGGACATGTAGCAACGTGGTGGCTCGACCTTTTTTTTTAAACCGTCAATGTAAATTTTAATGAATCAATTATTGAGATACAATCATGCAATTTGAATCATCCACCAAAAAAACTAATTATCAAGTGGAACAAGGCCTCACAAAACTTGTTAACTTACCACCTAACAAAAAGGTTGCTCACACTATGAGCTCCTTCCATAGTAAGTCAAGTAACCATCTAAGAACATTGATTCATATATAGTGTGATTTTGAAGCTACAATTGCTAAAGTCCTTGACCAAAGCCAGCGACAAATGGCCATGAACTTCCATCTTCCACATCAATTCCCTTAATACCCCCATTGAACACATCTTTTGAAGCCTCTTAACCCAAAAGGAAGGTCTTAGGTGAGCGTGAGGTGCGTTTGAAAGTCAACAAGTGCACTATGGAACTTGGACTTTCATCTCAAGCTTTTCAACTTGTTAAGACTAGACCACAATTAGACTTTGCACATTAAACCTAGAAATGTTCATTTTTTTCATTTTCAATTTTCACATTATTAACTTCAACAAACTGGAATTGGAAAGTAAAATAAGAAAAAGATTAGGAGATTGATGAAGTTTGAGAATTGTCCAAATTTTCGCACTCAAATGTATCACGTGTGTCTTAGTATGTTGTGTAGTTTACAAATGCTCTTGAATCACAATGTTCATCCATTTCACTAAAATGATATTTAACATATCAATATGATGGTTTACCTTATAAAATTTTTGGGTGTAACGGGATTTGATGTCAATGGGAAACAAATTGTCATTTAAAACTTTTTCATTGTATGAAACCTTAATAAAGAACATATTGTTCTAGCAAGATGTGGGAGCATTATAATGTTACCTTTGCGAAAAAAAACGTTATTCCTTCACAAATTCATCAAAATTAAAGTGTAATAGGAAATGGTCAAACAAAAGGAGAATTTTCCATTTTCCTTCCTTGGTCAAGAGCAAAATCTTGTGATGAACTACTCACTTTCCCCATGACAAAATCAAAAGGGAATTTTTTTTTAAACACTCTGAAATAGGGAAAGTCTATGCAATGAACGACACTTTTCCCATGAAAAAATCAAAAGCAATAACTCAAACATTCTAAAATAGGGAAAGTTTCCTTTATTAAATAAGATTTGAAATATCTACCCATGCAAGATTGAAGACATTTCCTATGTAGCATTGGCAATACCTCCTATGAAAATTCAAGTAATACTATAAATTGTTCACTATCAATATTATAATACTTATGGGAACTTCCTATCAATTGGCACAATATTATAATCAAATTATCTATCAATATTGTCCTATTATTATTATTTTCCATTGAATATTGGTAAAAAAAGTCTTGCAAAGTCGTATTTTCAACATTGTTGATGACCATTCGTAAACAACATCATAATCCAAATGATTTGTTATTTTTTTATTCACATCAACCCAAACATCAAAGCACAAATTAAAAAAGGTTCACATTTACTAGAAAAAAAAGTTCACATGTATGATTGCCAAAAAAAATATTTGCATGTTAAATGACCCATTCAAGATGGGTATGTGGGTTGAAAATAAAATTAACAAAGGATGAAAGACTTTTGAGGAAAAGACAAACAATATGTGGTTGGGTGCTTACCAAGGATTCAATCAATCTTACTTTGAGGATTCACTAAGGGCATATATGGTAGCAAGAAGCCCACATGTAGAGCTCCATTCTAAATTATCCAGATCAAGCTCTAGGCTTGTTAAAAAAGTCTTCACCAAGTTCCAATAGAAGAAGGTGGATTTCCCAAAGTTTGGAGGGGAAAAAATGTTAGTTAAAATCTTTGGTCAAACAACATGCTCTTGTATGAGAAAGGAATTACTACCATACATACATCTTATTTAGAACTTCAAATCCGTTAGTGATCTACGAAGGTTCATATGCACACTAGTTAGAGCTCATCAAGTTCATGACAATTTTCCCAAACCTAATGAAGTTAATCACTCCCAATTGTTTGAAAAATCCTCCAAGGCACTGATTCAGGTTGTTGCAATTGTACAAGTCTTGTGACTAATCACAAGTACATCTAGACATTATCAAGGATGATCAATTGGTGTTGCAAGTCAATTAACCATTACACCCAATGATCATTACAATGTCAAGCCCCCAACTAGCCAAGCTTTTTGAGGAACCCCTTTCCATTTCTTTGGTGAACCATGCAAGAAGTTGGTCATGGAATTATGTGGTGGTGGTTTGCACGATGATAAATCAATGAAGAATTGTTGATGTTAATTGTGGGAGTTCGACATTATGCAGTTATTCCAAACTTGCAGCCCATAAGTCTTCATGGCATGACTAATACTCAGCTTGTGGCCATGATTACCATGAATTTCTTGAATTGACTATTAAAGATCATGGAACTCATGTTTGGTTGTAGAAAACTATAATGACATTTCAGTTCATGTGATGACTCCTAGTTCCATGCAAAGGACGACTATAGCTATGATACCCTCTTTGATTGCATCGTTCTTTTTTATTGTATCAATGTTGACAAGGTCTCTAATGCAAAGTGATCCAAAGCAACTCTTGCCAATCTTTAAGCAAGTCTTCATAACAACAATTTGTACTGTTTTTAATTGCATTATGAAGGAGAGATCTATGCATATTGATGATGTAGGTCTATACATTGGTGATGTCCTGCACCTTCTGAATCTTGGACACATGAATCATGTCACATGGTAAGAGGAGCATTGAATTTACAAAACATGGATCATGAATTCTCATGCACAATTGTTGCATTTCATGAACTCTTAACATGGTTGCAATTTGTGAAACCCCATCAAATATCAATATAAAACCCATCACCCATGTGATCCAAATGTTCACAATAAATGTTCATTACTTGAACAACATGGTGGTCCTTATGGTTAGCATGTGCACAAGTGGAGCAGATGCCATTGCTTGTGCAATTAAAGCAAAAGAAATTACATTCACTTCTGTTGAACATCCCATGGAATGGGAAATTTAAGAAGAATTTAATGTTCTGCATTGGTTTCAACTATGTCAACCCCAACTGTTTTAAATTTGCCTCAACTTCCAACAATTTTTGTTTTGCATCGTCTTCCATCGGCACCTTCATCCTAGCTCCCTAAAACCATTAGTACCCATCTTTCAAGGTGTTTCCACATTATTAGGACCCACTTCAGTTGTAACAACTACTTAATTTTACACTTTTTAAAGTGCTAAATCAAATCAATATTTAAAATGTTTGGTAAGCATATACAACAAGGTGAAAGTGCATTAAGGTGTTACACTTTGGATGTCTGGGAGTCCATTTCATAGTTTTTAAATTTTCAATAGTAGTTTATTCCAATTGATATGTGCAAATGATGAAATGGCATTCATGTCAAAAATGAACTCATACATCAAAACATTGTGTTAAAATTTCATGGTCAAATTTTTGGTATTCAATTTGTTATGGACTTTTAAAGTTGTACAAAAACACTTGTCTGGTCAAGGATAAATTAAATGGATTCTGACGTGCTCCCAACCTCCTCAATGGATTCAAATGTGAATCTAAGATGAAAATAACGAAAGAGTACAAAGTTGGGGCATGCTCCCTGGCTCTTAGCACTTCAGGGGTAAAGGGGCGTGCTGGAGCTCCGGGATGGGACTAGGAAGATTGACAAGCACTCCAATCACTTACTCGAACTTGCACAAACCAAGCAACAAGTTGGTTAATGCTTAGTTTGAGCACTTTTGGTGCTAGGACGAACCATGGGCAAACTTGGACTCACAAGACTCACCACGGCTCGGACTTGAGGGAAATCACCACCTTCCCCCTTATAGTATACTTTGTGCCTCTCCACGAGGCCCACATCCAAATGGCTTTTTGTCTCAGGATTCCCAAATGGGAGTCCCGAAATTCCCAAAGTTGGGATTTTTGTAATTTTGGGGCCCCATAATTTTGTGTGCAGACCTCTGATTGAAATAAGATCTAAAGAAAAGTTATAGCCCTCGTTGAGATCTTTTTAAAGGTATGTCACACGCCACTTGCACGTAAGGAAATCAGGGCAATTCTTGACTTTTAATGGTTGGGAGTCAAATTGCCAATTTGACTCCTGGCTTTTCTTTTGGCCATAACTTGTGTTTTAGATGTTCAAATGGGTGATGCGAGCCCATTTAAAACATTTATGTTTCAATTGCTTTCCAATGATATAAAAAATCCTCAATTTAATGGGTTTTGACCCCTGCAATTGTTCCCTAAAAATTCGGGAGTCTATTAGGACTCCAACTCCCCAAGTGGGAGTTACCTTCGGAGTGTGAGGGTTCATTCTCTCACACTCTCCTACACTCCTGGGAGTAAGATGTGTCTCCCAGGCCTCCCTCTTATCCCGCACTCTTACAAGCCCTTGCCTTGGTCGTGAGCCCAAGGCTAGGGTTGCGACAGACTCAATACACCTTGATATAATGTCCTTTATGAATAAATGACTCAATGGTAATATAATATTGTGGCAAATTGATATTAAATAAAACAATTTGAAAAGATTTTGATTAAATTTTGATATGTATATCAAGTATGAAGCTTTTGAAAAAAAGTCCTTCATTTGTTGAAAATAATGATTTAGATGTTCATATTTCAAGTATAAGATTATCATAAAATAAGTTAAAGATGTTTAAATCCTTATGGAAAAATATGTTATAACACTTTGCCACATGGCCCATTTGATTCAAAGTATCTTGTTTTTGTATGTTTTTGTCATACTTTCCTAGTGTATTTTATTTCATAATGGACTAAAAATGAACTATCATGATGTGCCATTTTTGTTCCACCCTAGTGTACTTTCACCCAACAATGTTTCTAATACATTACATGGAAACACTTGAAAAAGTTTGAAACAAATCTAATGAACATTGAATATTCAAAAATATTTTTTAAACAATGTAACAAGTGTTTTTAGCATTTGAAAAACTCATAGAAGACTCTTTAATGGACTTCAAATGACATATTTTTGGGACATTATTCAAATCAATCTTTATTATGATATGTATAATGCAACATCTTTATGAGTCAAAAATTTTTTAAAAAGATTTTGTTAAACGTACAAATGGAATATCCTTAATCCATATTTTGGGAATATTTTGGAATAAGTAGTCATTAAGCAAAACACCAAGGAGGTGGGAATGGGTCCTAATAATGTGACTACACCCTTCACAATTCACCAATCGCACTTACACAATATGTTCCTAAGTTTAAATCACATTTAATTCTTGAGTAAACACAATCATCCATATATTCATCTTGCTGGAAAATCTTATCCTACCCTTAAAGACATTTTAAATCAATGGCCTATGCATGAACGTTACAAGATCCTAATTTCATTAAAATATGGTGCAAAGCTCCCTTAACATTCCTTATGGATTTTTGGACATCCCAAAACCACACTAACAATATAGTGAATTTTTTGAACCCATCTACGACAAAAATTAGAATCATTGATTGGGTTTGCTACATAGCTATAATAATTCAAAACACATGCCTCTTGCCATTTGCTCAACTTTTGTATTACAATACTTGGCTTTACCACACAACTACCCAACAAAAGATAATGCCTCTAAAGGGGAATTTGCCAAAATCCCTAACTTTCTCAACTATTAGTTGCTGCACCAATTCAAAGTTGTTTTACTTCTAGATCAACATTGGCCAAAACTCCACAACCTGTGGCTTTCAACCTAGAAACCTCCATAAAAATTTCATCAATGTTTTGGCCTTACCCAAATATTAAATCATTTAGTACAAGACGGGATAACAATTAAACTAGCAATTCACACTCAAGATTCGATGTCCATTAATTAAACCCATAGAAACCCACATCAATGCAATTAGGTTGCAAGAAAACTACATTAATCTCAATCTATGTCCATGAATTTTGAAGTGAGTGATACTTTCAATAATTGATTTTAAATTTAATTAGATTTTAAAGCTAAACATCCTTGCGAATCATTGATGGTCACTCCAAAGTCCTTGAACTTGTAATCAACTATACCTACAACATAGAAAATTGAAAGTCAAATCAAACATCCAAAACACCATGGCCCCACATGACCCAACATAAATCCCAATTGCAATGTGGGTAGTCCCTTTGACTATGATTCTAGGAGATTTTCAAAATTCATTGAACCTAGGTTCATTTTTTATAAGAGTGCAAGAGCATGAAACAAATTGTGTCATATACTCATTGTTCCTAATGACATTGATCAATCGTTTTCATGGAGTAAGTCAGCTTATACAAGTTCCAACTCCATAACCTTTGTTAAATCTTTGACAACCTATCAACATACATGAACAATAATGATCGACCAATTTGTAAAATAAACATTAGCAACAATTTCAAATGTACAAGTGTACTAGGTATTGTTATTAGTCACCTTGCCAATGTTGTTCACCCTTTGCCTTGTTATTGTTAATGTACATTACTTGTGAAGACTTGCAATATCAGATGAAAGAAACATGCAAGGGGGAAGAATATGTGAACTTTAGACGTGTTTGTCCACATCTTTTCCAAACCACTTTGATCCTTAGATCAACTTGTGTTGGCTAGTGTGCAAAACAATAAATCAATTAGGATGATGCTAGTCATTTAACAACTTTAAAATTCTTCCACCCATTGTCATTTTTTTTCAGTTGTAACAAATATAATAATAATTGTGAAAATAAGTTTTTTTTATGCATTCCAAAGATGCCACCATGGCTTTACAAATGTCATTAAAAAAAATAAGACCTTCACTTTTGTCATGAATGGTTGTGACTTCTTGCAAAATTTACCACCTACCCAACTTTGAATCATGTGAACAAGTACATAATTTCATAACTTCATAACTTCAATTTCTATTCAAAATTTTAAGCAAAAAAATAACAAAAAAGGTTGGATCCTAAGCAAAAAACTAAAATGTTAAAAAGATCAATAGTAAGTAACCTGGGTTTCAATTCTAATCATATTGAACATACTGATGGCATCCACATCATTACTTCAACACACTTGCAAAACATATTTTCTTGAGATACTTATTAGTTAAAGGATCTTGCCTAGTGAAAATTGAAGGGAAAAAAGTTGATGTGTGACAAATATAGGTTCAAATCAAGTTACATTAACCTACACCCACTACAATGCAAGAAATTATTGCATTATAGGCTAGCTATGTACATGTCATACCATGATACAATTGCATTTTCCTTGGATAACAACAATTTGATTTTGAGTCTTCACAACTAATTTTTTCTTGCACATTAAAAGGTATTATCCCCACAACCCACACAAAATGATCCAAGCATGTTGCGATAATGTATAATCATAATTTAATAGATACGAAATTATCAACTTGGATTTTGACAACATAGTGTGAGCTCATGAACAAATGATTAGTAGATGAAATGCAAATGATCATCCAAGAATTTTGTGTGGCCAAACTAGACTTATAATTTGAAAAGGCCAAAAAAATGCACAATTGCCACTAACCTATGCCACCATTAGTTTGAACCTTAGTTTGAACTATTCCAAAGTTATATTATTTGTTATTCAAAAGTGAACCTCAAAATGTACAAATCAAACTTTGAATTCCAATTTTGTCTTTGAAAATCCCTTATAGTTTAGAATAATGTTTGGACTTGTGATAAATCATGCTGGCAACTTTGGATGCCTTTTCATTGTTCTATACATAAACCCAAGACATTATGTTACTAATGATAACTTCATAACCACCCACTAATCTTTATAATTTGTCATCAACTCTAACCAAAGAAATTTAATTATTTAAAACTAAAACAATATGCAATAAAGCCTTAAGCTTAATCAAATAGCAAATTGAAAAGTTGCACAGATTAATTGAGATGTACTTCTAAATCTCTAGTTAGTTCAAAGGAGATTTTTTTGTTGCTTTGAACCTTGAGCTTGTTGTAATGACTATTATAATTTATGACTGCAATTAATAAGTATGTATTGTTTTTAAGCTAGCCAAATAGTTAGCAATACTTAATTAGTATGAAGATCATGCGTGCACTTTCAATTTTTGATTTTCTTTTACATTATTGGCACATGCTATTATATTACACATAGTTCTAAAACTTACCAATTGCATGGAGTCAAAAAACCTTTGATTTCCTTGTTATTTTGTTCATATAATAAAAAAACACCAACATCTTATTGTTGTGGTCTAACTACAATTTCATTTTTAATGAATTGATGGTCTTATCGTAGTTGTAGAAATAAGTACCTCTATCATCACAAGTGGTGGAAAAAATGTGAATTGGTGCTTGTACTTCCCCACTTTTAATTACCAAGTTTAGGTCCTTGGGAATTATATATGGGTTGGAAGGTCTCCTTTACATGCTCTATGATTTTCTTTTGTACTTGCCACCATTCAAGAAGTTCAAGCATTGAAGTCTACTATCTATTAATTATCAACTTGCTAGCCTACATGAACATCTATTTCATCCAAGTATGTTAATATCAAAAAAATTATGTGTCTTATAGAGCAAGGTGTGTCGCTATGCATTGCAAAACTTGGCGTACATTTTCCACAACAACAAACAACAATTATCAAACGTTTATATTAGCATGTCATAAATAGCTTTCACACCGGTTTCCAACCCCTCAAAAGACCTAGATACAATAACATGGTCAACATCATGTTGATGTGGTCTAACTACCATTAGAATTTACCCTTCTTTAGGGATGGTTTTGAAACTTTTTGAAATGGCTCAACAACTTTTGTGCCAGTTTCATCAAACTATTTCTCATGGACTCAAGATCAAGTTCCTTGAGAATTATGGGTTGGAAAGTCTCCTTTCAGGCTTTATGACTTTCTTTTTTACATGTGGCCATAGTCAAGAAGTTCAAATAGTGAAGTCTACTATTTACTAATTATCAATTTGATATTCTATGAGCATCTATCTCATCAAAATTGTATGTTTATAGAAAAACATTTATTTGTTTTATAGAGCAAGGTGTGTTGTTATGCATTGTAGAACTTGGCCTACATTCATGTCCACATCAAGAGATGAAAATTATCAAACATTTTATAAGCATGTTATACACACCAACTTCCAACCCCTTGAAAGACCTAGACACAATAACATGGTCATAATCATGTTGTTGTGGTCTAACTAACATTGGAACTTACTTTCTTTGGCCTGGTGGTTTTGAACCTTTTTGAAATGGTTCAAGAACTTCCACTAGTGAATTTTTGGTCATGGATTCAAGATCAAATTCATTGGAAACTATGGGTTGGAAGGTTTCCTTTATAGGCAATATGATTTTCTTTTGTACTTGTCACCATTCAAAAAGTTCAAACATAGAAGCCCATTGTCTATCGATTGTCAACTTAATAGTCTCATTAATTGTATGTTAAAATTTTAAAAATTATGTGTTTTATAGAACAAGGTGTGTTGCTATACATTGCAATACTCGACCTACATTTTCCACAATAAGAGATGTGAACAACTATCATGCATTTATACCTCCATAATAAATAACTTTCACACCAACTTCTAACCTTTCAAAAGACCTAGATACAATAACATGGTCAAGATCATGTTGTTATGGTTTAACTACCATTGGTTTACTTTCTTGGGGGTGGTTTAATTTTTTTTTGAAATGGTTTAGCAACTCCCATTAGTGTCATTGAATTGTCATTTATGGCCTCCTTGAGATCAAGTTCCTTAAAAATTTCCTCTACGACCATATCATCACATCCACAATTTGGGAACATCAAACCCAAATGTTTTTGGGCCTCCTGCACATGTCATGAATAATGTCAATGTCAATGTAACCACTTAGGCCAAATCTTCATATACAAATTTAAGGATGAACAAATAACAAGTTAATTGATGTATTGGCATATTCAAAATCTTTGGTGACCATTTATGAAGGCATTCTAAGGAGGTTTTCATGTTAACATATATACAACACCATCAGTTTGATGGGTGTAATATTCGAAGTAAGAAATTAGACTCTTCTAAAGCTTCAAGCTTCACAACTTTTGTGTCAACATCATTATCAACTTTAGTAGCAAATGGTTTTTTACCTTTCATGCCATCTGGGTGAAAACATGGTCAAGGGAGCCAGGGGTGCCAAGGTAAAAGTCTTTTTCCAAGGAGTGCAAATGACACATGTCATTTTTGTGTTGGTTTATAATTTATAATTTTGTATTTTGGATACCCAGTTTAACACTACATGTTAGATATAAATACATTTTGACTACAAATTGATTTTATACCATATATATTATGCATTCATGCCTTCTATCACATAAATATTATCTCATAAATATGCACAATTTTTGTTGAGGCCACATTTTCAAAATCCATAAAGGTCAAAAACACGTTTGAACCAAGTGTGTTCAAATCAATTATACAAATAATATTTCATTAGTTCAAGTCCTTTGCCTTTCTAATCATCAATGTTAAAATCATCTCCAATTTTCAAGAGGAATGGTGCACATTTGGTAGAAAAAAAACTTAAGAAAAAAATAAAGATTGTCCATTTTCAAGGTTTGAGTGGTTTCAACATGCTAAATCATTTTTTATTTGTGTTAATTTTTGACCATATAAACTTTGCAATTAATGGAAAATATTCCAAAAACTTTTATGACAATCCAAATTATTATGTTTCAACTTTCCCAAGTGTGATCTTTCAAACATATTAAAATGTAATTTTAAGGAGTGTCCACTCATTTGGGTGGCTCCTTTGATTGTGTTTTTACCCCTTTGCATGATTAATCTCTTTGAATTTGGATGTACATAATTTGAGGGAAATTTGAAACAACATATAGTATCAAAAGTAACATGTAAAATTTCACTCGCTTTGAATCATTTTAAGATCACATATAAATGATTTGGGCTTCAATCTTAAAGGAAGTCACAAGAATTATGAATATGAAATTGAGATATGATTGTACATTTGTGTAAATGTACACCAATAATTTAATAATAATTTTTAAAAACCTTTATTTGATAATATTTTTCCATTTAAAAAAAATCAAAATGTCATTTTACTTTTGTCAAATGATTAAAAAAACATTTAGCCCAAGTAAATTTTTAATGGAGAAACATTTTTCAACTTTAAAAAATCATAATCATCAACATTATCATATCATAATCTATTAATGAACATTTTAAAATCATCTTATTCAAATTCCACGACCTTAATAAAAATTGAAAACTTTGATGGGAAAGATTATTCTTTATGGTTTTTTTTATGTATGTGTAAAATTTCATGGAAAAATTATCATTAAATGTAATACCTATTAGTCCTTTTGTTGGAATTGCAAAAATGTGATAGGACTTTTCAAATCAAAATAATACTTTGTTAGACTATTATATTATTCATATGTGCATTGATTTCATTTTATAATGTTAAATTGGGACATAAATCATCATTTATTACAAAAAATTAGTGAAAATTACTTCTCAAATTTCTACCATGATGCATGAAACTTAGATAGGTATTGAAAACTATCAAACTATGATAGTTTTTTGTGTAGACCATAACATGCATTTACCCACTTTTCATATAATTTGTCCACTAACATCTATGTGTGGATGAAAGTCCATGTATGTTGGAAAATAAACCCTACTAGCTAACCTTCATGGTCATTAATGAATCATTTTACTTTTTATACATAGAAGCAGCTTGGTGGTGCATATTAATATCAAAGAATTACTTTACTTATTCATTTTGCTTGTCATTGAACCAACTTCTAAAACATTGCATGTTCAAATTATACACCTACCCTTGAAGAGGATAATATTTCTACAAGTAGGACTTGCCATACAGTTCATTGTAATGGGTAGAAATTTCTAAACTAATTAGTTCCATAGTCCTCCTAATGACTATTAATTATTAGTGGTAGATTTACTATCCCTTACTCAAGCGGTGAAGCTAATCGGATTTAATAGCTCTGGTCAGTGAATGGTTGGGGGTAGTCCACCCAATCATCTAAGAGATTTCTAGGAAGGGATTAGGATAAAGGCCCTATTTTCTAGGGGTAAATGTGGGCCTTGTGTGGTATGTGGGGAAGGGGGACTAGGAGAAAGGTTGAGGGGATTTGGGATTCATTCAAGGCTTTTGGGAGATGTAGGATTTTCATTTGGAGAGTGGAGGAAAGGAATGGAGAAAGAAATATGTACTTTGTGTGTGATTTTAATGGAAGATGGTTGAAGGATTCAAGTTTTTTATGTTGCGTTCATGTTCTATTAAGTGTGAAAGGCAAAATTGTTTAGGTGATAAAAGTAGAATACTTCATTGAACTAGTATTTTTGCAATTTCTTATAAGACAAAGAATAAAAGGTTGACCATTAAGTAGTTTTTAGAGCCCTAAGCTACTAACTACCATAGGAGGGTAGTAGCCAGTTTGTGGTGGTGGAAATAAGGGATAATAGACCAATAGGTTACCTTTTATAGGTTGGAGGGCATTATGGTAAACAAGGGGCAATAGCTACAAAGGGACGACAACTAGTTGTAGATGATAGAATGTAGAAGGGGGAATTCAAGGGTTGTAAATGGTAGGTAGAGCCACTAGAGAACTTGTAGGCATGGGGAAGGGAGGGACAACAATGTTAAAAGGGTCAATAGACCCCCTAGGCAATATATGGGGATGTTGAAGGTATTATAAACCCAAGGACAATAATTCTCTTAGGTTCTCTATCTTTCTTACCTTGCCCTCTCTACATTTTACCCTCTATTCCTTGGATTAAAAAACTAAGATGAGTGTAGGTCTAATTTTAGACAATAGACCCTTACTTTCCCCATTTTCACTTCTATGACATCTTATTTACTACTTGAGTAGTTGTAGTAAAATAAGTTAGTGAGGGTAGTCTTTTGTTTGTGGAGTAACAAGGTGTTAGCCCTACTTCCTAGTCCTACCCCCTAGAGGACAGTAATGATTAGGGGCCATAATTTCACCCCTTAACATTCACCTTCCACTATTTAGTAAGGGGCTTCTTGAAAATTTGATTGTATGTGGGTGGAGATCCCAAGTCACGCGCATGCTCAAGCTAATGCTCTTGTCGATCAACCACAATTTGTGGTGTAGAAACAACCATTGATGAACATGCAAGTTTTGCTTGTGGATTAGCCACAACATGTGGTACACAAACAATATTGCTTGGCAAACATGTATATTTCATATCATTTCTATGATAATTTGGGGCATCCTCACAAGGGGCAAGATTAGGGATGTTCAATGCAACCTGGCATTCCATAGTGTGCACAAAACTTTGCTTATATCAACGTGAACCTTTGCCCACAAGCCTCACAAAATCTTGACATCAAGGACAAATTTTTGTCAACACTTACACAATGAAATAAACCACAAACATGTACACATTATTTTATATGTAGTAGCATTATTCTTGCATTGCTCTCCAACACTCTCTAGTAAATTACAAATGGGTCCATATACGGTTGGGGTACCAAATAAGGACAAATGGACTTAAATACTTTTTAGAACTATTTCTTACAAATAAGATTTACACGAAACAAACTTAAGTGATAAAAATTGAATAGTCCAATATAAGATAATTCATGTGTTAATGGTGATTTTTCACATTCATACATAATTGTGTATGAATATTTTAGTTTAATTCCAGAAATGCAAAAAATCCTAGAAAATCCCAAAATGAGTTTCAACAGACAACTAAACATGTTTTTTGGCAAAATTATTTTTTGCACATGTGACTTGCCTCTAAAGCCATACATTTTGAACCCATTGAAATTATTTTTTATATCTAATAATGAAAAAAATGAGTCCTTTACCTTACAACCCTTTCCTTCAAAATTTCAACACTTTGAAATTTTTGTATGATTTGGTTTTTCATCAAGTTCATTCAATGAACATGTACTTTTATAAAAGGGGGCATGTTTTTGTTGTACAAGAAGTTTGATTTCAATTGTATGACTTTATGTTTTTTTTTATTACTTTTAAAAAAAATGTACTTCAAACACTTGATTACTTTAGTTTACAAGACTCAAAATGACATTTACATAGTATCCAAATTTTTTTAAAACATTTTTATTAATTTAAAAAAATCATTTTATCTATTGGCATAGAACAATCTATTACAATTATAATAACATAAAATAAACAAAAATCCAAAGTTGTCCTTTGCAGTCCTTTTTCAGTTAAACATTCCTTTTTGGTACCTTAATCGTGAATGGACCCAAATTGTATATAAAACCAAGTTAGATTTCTAGCTAATCATCCTAAATCTATGGATACTACAAAAGTACAACACGTGATGGCCACTATTACTTGTAATTCCAATCAATTTACATGTTTTCACTAAACACACATCAAGGAGAATGTTCATCAGAAAGAATATACAAGGACACATGACATTTGCATTTTAGATAATGTTATTTGCAGGATATTATAGATTCCTTGCATTGTTCTCCCAACACTTTTTCCAACACATTACAAATTGTATATAAAACCTTCAAATTTTTGGCCAATTGTCTTAAGTTTATGGATACCGCATAAGTACTACAACATTTGATAGCCACTATAACCTACAATTCTAATCAATTTTTACATGTTCATTAGAAAGAATATTAACAAGACCTAATGTTTACAATCCAAATAATATTTTTTGTAGGATATTACATACTCTTACACTCCTTTCCAACATTCTCTTCAACATAATATTACAAGTTATATATAGGACCTTTACATTTACGGCCAATAATCTTGTTCAGTTTGTAGATACCACATAAGTCCTATGACATTTGATGACCACTAATACACTCTATAATTCCAATCAATTTACATCTCTACATCAAACACACATCAAGGAAAATGTTCATGAGAAAAAATATTACCATGACTTAATATTTGTAATGTAGATAATAAAATAATTTTTATAATATATTATTGCATATTCTTTGCATCATTCTCCAACATATTACAAATTGTATAATTTCAAATTTTTGTGATCCAATTATTTTAAGTCATATATTAGTTTAAAGTAATAAAGTCGTAATTGGACCAAACATCGAGGATAATGTTTATCAAAAAAAATATTACCAAGATATCTACAATCCAAAGAATAATACAAATTTAGATGATTTGCAAAATTGAATGGTATAAACATGCCACTTAGAATGCATACTCCATTTTAGAATTTTTTCTTCACCTTTATTATTGTCTTTTTGCAAATGTTGTGAAAAAGCTGCCAATTGTCAATTTGCACACAAGAACAATGTTCGAGTGCTTGGCAATGCTTGTGTCCATTCACATTTGTGTTCACTCACGTCCCTGTCCATTCATGCAAAATGAACATTTAATTTTTCAATTTACAGATATTTTTGGAAATAATGTTGCCAATTTATGAAGCCAATTTTTTAAAATTTTCCCAACTCCTTTACCTCTTTCACCAAATTTGGTTATTTCCTCTTGTGAAAGATTGTCAATTACCCACTTGCTTCATAATTTTGAAAAGAAAAAACTTGATGTAACTAAGAATCAAAGATATTATGAAGTCAAATGCAAAAAAAAAAACAAGAACGTTGGATGATGAGAAAAATAACTTGAGGTTAAATTAAAATAATTAAATCTAATTTTATAAACATGACCAAATGTAGAGCAAACTAATTAACAAGAGGAACAACTTCGAAATCAATCACTAATCAAATCAAATGTGACCAATAATAAAAGAAAGGAAAATGAAAAAGGTAAAGTGGACCACACAAAATAGTTTCATGGTCTTAGAATTTGATTGAGTTTTAAGAGGAAAAGACCACATGTTGGGAAAAAAAAACAAGCAAATATTTTTGTAAGTATTGAAACGTTTCCATGCTCACAATTTACATCAACCTTCATAAAACTAAAAGACGGTCTATAATCAAATAAGAGAGTTAAAAGTCAAAAACCTTAGAAAAAACATAGACAAAACAAAAAAGTGGTTTGAACAAAAGTGACATTAGCATTCATTTTCAAAGTAATAACAACATTTAAAGGAATAGTGACCCATTACCATAACATTTTCACAAACATCATCAAATGATAGAAATTCAATTATAGAACAAATTAATCAATCATAGAGTCCATGCGTAGTGTGCAAACACAAATCCGCAACAAATTTTGCAGTGTAGCATCAAATTTGTGGATGATGTCCTTGTAACGCAACACATTGAAGAGGTGGGTGGTGAAGGCCACGTAGATGAATGTTAATGTGCCCACTTTCAATATGAGTTGTTGTTACTTGGTCTTTAGTCAAAAATTGGTGACCAATTGCCATAACAACCAAGAACTATGAACATCAACAAATGATGCAATTAATCTCCACTTTGTTGTTGTTGTGCTCCCTAATTTCCCCATCATCATCCATCCCCAAGCTCCTTTTCACTCCCTTATCACTTCCTTCTTCCTCCTACCACCTTAAGCAAGAAAAGACAAACTTGCAAATGTGTCATGAATATAAAATTGAGCAAACAATAAACAAGTATAAATGCTTCCAACAAAAAGAATTGAAACACACAACAAGCCTCCAATAGCATCACATCTAAATCAACATACCAAATCTAAACCTAAATCTAAAGGTTCTAATTTGTCATGACCTAGAATTGCTTGATATAGTGGAAAGAATAACAATCCCTGAAAATGATGAGTGGGTGTTGCTACCTCCACTCAAGTAGGGTTCAAAGTTGAGTTCACCAAATACCAAGCTCTAAGTATTATCCATAACCTTGGAAGAAACAATTGTAACAAACTTCTTTTTTTTCAGTCTTGGAAAGAAATGTACATTGTGAGTAAAAGTTTAGTGCTACTTCCTATTGTAGAAACAACTCCTCTTGGTGCAAATTGAAATGTAGGGTGTCCTCAAAATCTTCCTTGATTTGTTTTGAAGATGCTTAAAAATTCTATTTTTAATGAAAGTTAATTAAAGGTTGCGCTTGTTTCCCCATACCTCTTGGCTTTCTAAAGAGGTATGGGGAACTCCTTTTGGTTCATGGGGTTTTTCGTCTACAAGGTTTAGAAGATTTGATGTTTTTGACAATTTCGTATCAATCATAATGAGATCAAAAGCTATCACTTCACAAACTTTAATTTTCTTCCCCAAAAATGGATGGATAGTTCTTCTTTGGGGGAACTTAGTGGATGTCAAACAACTAGATGTGCCATTTGGGCTAGGTTTTATGATGAAATCCATTGCTATGCATAATAATGAGCTCTTCATGGAAACATTATGCTTTGCAAACTATGACAATTTAAAAAATATTCCAAGGTTCTTCGACGATAAAATGTGTCCTCGAGGATGGATAATGGCTAGGGAGAACATGTTCCTTGAGGAAAAGGTGGACTCAAGTTGGAGATGGGGCCAAGGAGAAGATGTGGGCTAGGGAAAAAACATTCCATGGGAAAAAGGTGGGTTCGGGGAAAAAATGGGGATAGGGGGAGGATGTGGGTTAGGGACAAGATGAGTCCCTAGGGATGGATACTAGGGGAGATGGTGGGCCTAGGGACAATTCTTCGGAGAGGAGATGGGGTTGGGGAGATGGTGGGCCTAAGGAGGATTCCTTGGGGGAGGAGATGGGGTTAGGGAGAAGATGGGCCCAGGGGATGATCTAACCTTGAGGAGAGGGATTTGAAATGAGGGACAAACTAATTGTCTTTGGGAGAGCCAGGGTGGAGGTAAGTTTTGGCAAGTGAGTTTAAGGAAGCAGCGGGTGGGCTATATAAGGTGGAAGGTCCAACTAGGTTTAGTTAATTGTGACATGTTTGGTAAACAATGAGGTTCAAATCATAAGGATTCATCAAGTGCATCATCTGGGGTTTCAAAAACTAAAAGTTGAACTAGAATTCATTGTATTAAATTGGGTTTCATCCTAGCAATTTTGATGATATTCATTCATTGTTTTCATTTCTCTGATGGCTTACATTGAAATTAACACCATGCATAAAATAACTTGGTTTACAAACATTTTGAATCATTCTTAAATTGAAATCCAAAGAAAACTCCAAAGATTAAATTGAGAAGGTCTTTCAAAAGGCTTCAAAGATTTGTTCTATTGAAATATTTTTAATTTTGTTGCACAACAAAGAAAGAAAGTTTTGTTTTGGGCAAGGTGAATGGAATGCTCATGTTGAAAGTTCAAACTAGAGCAAGCTCAAACTAGTTTTCTCAAACAAACATTGAATTACAAAAAAAATGATGTAATTAAAGTCGCTACGTGCAAAACACCCCCTAATGAGTTTTGTTCGATGTTGGTTTGGCTTGTCTTTTTGCACACCTTTTTTGGCCTTGCATAGTTCTATAAGAAACCATGCAACCTCTTTTTCAATGTTCTTTAGTTCTTTAAAAAAATGAAAAATATTTTATGTTGTTTTTCATCATTAATGTATAGGGCCATTATTTTTTGCATTGCAGGCGCAGAAATTGAACTCGTGACCTCACTTACAAGAATCATAGTACTAATCACTTACATATTAACATGCCCTTTTGCTTAAGAAGTGTCTTAAGTGAATGTAGGCTTCATATCAAAACCACCTTAGTGGGGCATTAAGGTGATATGAGAGTTAGGCTTAAATGGGCTCCGTGAGGTTCGACTCTTTTAGAAGTTGAGAAACGTTTGGACCTTGGGTCCAGATGGGTGAAGGTGGAGCTCGAGTTCCACTTGCCAAAAGAAAACAACTTGGGGTTGTCTTCAAGACTATGGTGTGGGGCACCATCCCCTTAAAACCCTCAATAGATGATTGAATGTTGTCTAGAGTTGCCCTACAAGGGGGCCAACTTGTTAAAACACTTGGGACAATCAAGAACTATCGCTTTAAAGCTTAAAGCCCCAAATCTTGAGAGAGGGTTGGCCTTGGGACGATTCGAGTCATATTGGCTTAAGTCCTTTGGACCAACTTTGGGAGTTAGTCCTGGAAGGCCCCCGAGTTAGCCTAGGGCTGATTTGGCTTTCGACCATGTGACTCAACTTTAGGAGTCGAACCTAGGCCGGCTCCAAGTTAGACTGAGACTTGATAGGGTCTAACCAGTCTAAATAGAAAGTCTGAGTCCATTCTGACGGTCGAGACTTTGGGACTAACCAAGTGTGCCATGGAGGTAGCTAGGAGCTAAAGGAGTCAATGCAAGAGAAACTTGATGAGATGCGTGGAGTGCAAAGGCGGCAAGCAAGAAAGGGCGTCACACCCTCAGGCATTGAGGAGAGAGGTTTATTTTTTTAATTCACTGAAGATACAAAGTCAAGAAGCGCAGAAATTAAAAAACCCTGCGGCAGAACAACGCAGTTCTCCGCAGGGCTGCACTGTCAGGCCCGAAACTAGCGCCGGACAGAGCTCGTTACGGGGTGTTTAGTGCCTCGTGTTAAGATCTGTGTTGGACTTTGCAAAGTCAGATCTTTTTGGGCATGTTCTACTTTCGACTTTGCAAATAATTCCCTAGTCCTGATTGAGCAACGCTTCATGGGATAGGGCTGACTGATGACCTCAACAAGCTTATCCAAGTCAGTCTGCAACTAAGTTACCCTGAGGTTTGATTAGTTCGCCGACCGAAACCGCGCAGTACAAGAGAGAATGGCAACATCAAATGGCAGCATCTGTTGCTTTGAAGGAAAAATAGAAAGGTCTAGCCATCTCCCAGTAAAACTGAACAAATCTGCCACCAGTGCACTTCGTAATAAGAGTTGTGTGTAGTAAGAGTTGTGTGTAGGGTAATGACTGAGGCCGTGGGCATTACTGGAATCTGCCTCACACTGGCATGATTCTGATAATACCCACCACTGCCAAGGGCATTACACGGCATTAAAAACAAAAAAAAAAAAAAACTTTCCCAAGATACTCATATCATGGGAAAAAAATTGATACGATGTATGCTGAAAAATGAAACACTTGCACTTGTAAACGTTTTGTTTTGTGAAATGTCCTGTGGGTTCTTATGCTCAATAACCGTTCCTCCCAATACATTATGTTCAGGTTGGAGGTCTTTATGAACCATGTAATTGGTGAAAACAGGCAAGTTACCATGAATAGTTGAGGCACTCACAATATTCATGATAAGCAACGCACATGCACCAGTTACCAGACATAACCTTCATGATAACCAACACACTTGAGCTGGTTACGAGACACAAACCCTCCCTTGTGAGATCCATTATTTTCATCCATATAGACAGTTATGAAATCTTCATCCAAGCAATGAGGGGTTATGGCATCATTGGGCCAATGAGAACCTAGGGTGGTAACCTTGTGCTAACTAGTAGATCACTAGTGAGCCAGAGGTCAAAAGCTATGGGTTGTAACACACAACCTCAGAGAAAATCAGAGTGTTGAGATTCTCAAGAGAGATGGTGATGTCCTATGGAGTGGACCCCATTCCACCTAGGAACTAAGTCCAACCCAGTAAGGTGAGATGCCGTGCAGTCAAGTGGTAACCGCTAGGGTGTGTGCAAGAGTGTAATTGGCAATCCCCACCCTTGATTCAAATCATAAGTAGAATGAGCAGATTATTCTTGTATAACTTCGAAATAAAGTTGAGTTGTTAGGTCATCCTGAGCGGTGCAAACTGTTCTGAGGTATGTCTCCCCATGAAGACTATGTGATTAACTTATATGTTTGTAACATGAGTCTTGACCCCTAACTTAGCATCCCCTGAGTTGACATTTTAATTGAACCACTTCACTAGGACAAGAATTTTTGGATCCTGATTGAGTGTTGCAAGCATCTGTTGTGCACATTCAAAGCATGATGACACAACAAATAGTAGGCTAAGAATCTAGAACCACAATTTTTTAAGGTGTGTAGTGTGTACGGTTGTGACATTGCTGAAGTCACATGCCATCTTGGTTTTTTTTTTTCCCCCCTGGCTCTACCTTTAAGGGAGAGACGACCCTTAAACCATGTAAGTTTTCATTGGGTCTCTAAGTCCCAACATTTTAAGGAATGTGTGTGCATTTGTTCTTTGCTTTTGGATCAAACAAGGAAATCCTCATTGCAAGAAAGAATGAGGAAAACAACCACGTGGTCAGGACTAAAGGACTTCACCCAAGTAATTGTGAATTGTGAATTACTAGGAATAGTGTGAGTTGATTATCTTAGGAAACATGAATGTTTTAATTGTTCCTGGTTTGAGTTTTGAACATGCCATAAGCTACTATTGCCAGTTTGAACATGCCATAAACATGGCAAATAAGGGACCTGTTGCCAGTTTGAATATGCTGTAAACATGGCAAATAAGGAACCTGTTGCCAGTTTGGACATGCCATAAACATGTCGAATAAGGGACCTGTTGCCAGTTTGAACATGCCCTAAACATGGCGAATAAGGGATCTGTTGCTAGTTTGAACAGGCCATAAGCTTGACTGTGCCAGAGTGAGTGACTCGACAAGAAGCTTGATTTTCTTTCTCAATTATTGCTTTGTGTTAAAACTTTTTAAGAACAGTTATGGGATCTGTTGACAACACAAGGACAGTCCCCCTCCATGCTGTCGGATAAGATTATTTCATGGCGGTCATGGTTCCAAGGTGGGGGTGAGGGGTGGGCAAAAGATGTCAAATAAGCTATGGGTCCTTATTATTGCAGGCAATACAAAACGTGCTGCCTGCCTCTTTTTTCCCCTAACTACCCATTTTGCTTGACCAAGATGTGTCTTAGTGGTGCCCGAACACACTTTGGTGGGTCAGGGTATGCAAGTTTCAAACTTGTAATGGGCACTAGATGCCCATTACAAGCCCAAAGACGTGCATAACATGGGTCCAAAGTGTGTATGGGCAGAACCCATCTTTTTTGAGAAAAAGATGCATTGGGCAAAAGGCAAACAAGGAAAAAGAAATCAAGCAATACAAAAGCAAAAAGAATCCATAGCTGATTGAAAGTAATTTTCCGGGTGGCATGTAAAGGGTCCCCCCCTTGGTGTCGGATAAGATTATTTCCTGGCGGTGGTGATGAATAATAGTGTGGTTTGTGGGGGGGACTCAATGGGGAGCATATTCTAGTTTGATTCACAAAATAAATAAATTTATAGTGATCTTGAACATAAATTTTCCCCAATATTTTTCTCTATTCTTAGGGAAAAGTAGTCAGCACCGCCAGTTAACTGCAAGTTAAAATAATTAACACAAAGGCGGCCATTCTTGGGCGGTGGATAGGATAAGAATCAAGATAGAGCAAAGAGGAGGAGCTTCCTTCCTTGGTGAAAAGTCTTAATTAAAACGCTAGTCAGAAGGATCACCATTAATGATCTTTGTAATCCTTATCTTAAAGCAGAGGATGGATGGATGGATGGATGAATGGATGGATGGGTCCCAGCCTCCAGGCCCCACACTCCATTCCTCTATTATAAACACAGCAAATCATCTCCTGTGCATTTTGTAATTTCTCATTCTCTCAGTCCCTCGAGTCTCGCTATCCTTCGTCTTGTCTTTCGTGCAACAACAACGCTATGTGCTTTCCTTGGAACTTGCTGCTGCTTTCGTTTTCTTCTTCTTCTGCTAGCGAGCAGGAAATTAGTATAAGTTACGTTCCGAAAATTCAGTCGTGATAGAGCGTCTTGGATTGTTCTCTTTGTCAATTGTTGCCGCGAACAACTGTGTTTTTCCCCCTTCCTGAGGCGAATAGATTTGTGATCTTCTGTCGTGTTTTTTCCTGAAGCTTTGGTTGCGTAGATCCATACGCAGAGGGAATATCGCTGTGTATTTTTGGACGAGGTGTAAGAGGGAGAAGGTGTGGTTGTGTGCGAGGAGAACTTGGAGGAAGCTATTGAGTGTGGTTTTTTTTCCCCCCCCTGTAGTTTGAAGATTTGTAGAATCATGATTCATGCAGCGACGAATAGTGTGCTTTCGCGCACTGGCAAGTCGTTACACCAAGGATCATGTGCAGGGAGGAACTCGATGTTGTTCCATGGTGATGCGTCGATCTCAAGTCTTCAAAATAGTTCTTGTTGCGCTCAAAGGAGGAACAGTTGTGGAATAAGCCAGCGCCGTTTGGTTGCCGCGTCGGCCATGCACGCCGCTGACGGTGTTGCAGTCGGAGATTATTACACAACTCTCGGAGTTAGTCGTGGAGCCCCACGGCATGAAATTAAGAAAGCATATCGCCGCCTTGCTCTCGAGTTTCATCCCGACGTCTGTAGTGGTGATCATTGTTCCGTGAAGTTCCAGCAAATCAAGATAGCATATGAGGTTAGTGCTTCTCTTCCTTAAGTTTCCTTCTTCTTCGCTACGAGTTTCATTGATTCATCCTTCCTGCAGCTGGCTTCCTTGACAAGCTGCTTCTAGTAGCATGGGTTTTTTTCCCTTGGTTGCAACAGTTCAACTGCACGGTTTTTCTCCTTTGACGCAGTCTTATAGGAACAGCTTGTGTGTGCAGTCTCTCTCTAGTTTGAAGAATCACAAAATTTTTTAAGCTACGACTAAACATGGGACCCCTTGCTGAACTGTTTTGCAGAGTTTGCTCCAAGGGCAGACTGCACAGTTTGGGGATTTTGACGACGCTCTGTCAGATAACCTGGAAGGCTTCATGGGAGTAGGTGACGATTCATGGGAAGATTGGGAAGAGTGGATGGGATGGGAAGGTGCTGGAACCCGGGACTATTCTAGCCACATCAATAATCATAACAACTGAGCAGTGCCTTATAAACTGCTCACTGTTACCCCTGTAAGTAATATGCAGAACAGTCCCTGTACATACTTTTGTTATGCTTTAGGCTGCAAGCAAGCAAGCAAGTGCTTCGCTGCAAGCATTCAGAATTGACATAGCAAGGAGGTTGATTGATGATAGAATCCCATGACCCAGGTCACTACAATTGGGCCCATTTTTTCAAACAAAGTGCAATTGCAGTTGGCTGCAATTTCTTTGTGGAAATCCATGATTTCATCATTTCTATTGTGACATTTGGATGTGAGGGCATAATTTCCTTCCTCCCCACATGCAGTTGCTGCTAGGGTTTAGAGAGACAGCTACTTGTCAGAAAAAAAGCTGCTTACCATTGGCACTTTCAAACATTGTGCCTAGCAACATGGTTTAAGATGTAGATCCATTCTTTGCATGATCCGCAATCCTTGGAATTCACAATAAGAAGCAACTGGACTGGATCAGGTGCCACCTGTGTGCCTAGATCTGGCATGCTTCAAGATGTACAAACCATTCTTTGCATCCACAGTCTAGTGTGGAATTTTTATGAATGTTGCAAACACTTTCATCATCTTCTCTGGCAATAGTTTGGTTTTCAAGCACCATTCCTTCCTTGCTTTCTTTGGTACTCATGGTTTTTGCCCCGCTGGGTTTCTTTGGCTGGTCTCAGACCAGTTCAGATGTGTGATACAAGAGATTCAAGGTGATTTGGAGATAGTACTGTACTAGCACAAGATTGTAGATTTCTGAATAGGGTTTAGGATGGATCCTTGCTGAGTCAAAATTGTGCACAAGCTTGATATGTGTGCCTTACTCTTCCGGCAAAGAAGAATCCCAGCTGTGTGGTCTACAATTTGTTGTGAGATTGTAATCCACTGTGTAGATAGACACTTCTTGTGTACCAATCATGGAGGGAAGAGCTTCTGGTTCATGAGCTTTTGTGGCCAGAACACAATCACAGAATTCAGTCTTTTGATCACATCAATCATAAATGGTTGATCTCAACTCTGGTACTCATAAAGCCTCTGCACTGTGATCACACACTGGATAATCATGTACCTTCTCCAGAGCACTCTTACGAGCCCCAACCCCTGCTACTGACATTCACATCTGCATCAGAATCCTCAGTAATCTCACAGCACACACAATTGACATGGTTGTTCATTGTGATATTTCACGCGGTTCTCTTGAGGTACCAGTTTGACTTCACTACTGACTTGTGCAGTGCATACTAGAAGTCAGCCAAAGCATGCAACCTTGTGACATTTTCCTATGTATTTGCTCTATGCAGTTTGTGGTAGGTAAACCCCAAGGCCAAAGGCTTTACCAGAATAAGGGCCCACATAACATGGAGCTGAACTTGAGCCCATGTTGTGGTAAAGCCCCTGGCAGCCAAGGGCTTTCCCACACATAAAGAGTAAAGACCACAACTGCACAGCAGTGTTGCAGCAATAAGATGGGAAGCAGGCTTTTACATTTTTTGTAAAGCCCATGCAAGAAGCAGATAAATTTCTTTGATTTGTATCACAATGTCCCAATAAACTAAAGAAATCAGCTAGGTCTTCACAGGAGGATTTCCACACAGCAGCTCCATGAGCCTCATGCTCCAAAGAGCCTGTTCAATTAGTTATGTACAAGCTTCAATCTACAAGAAAATAAATAAGGATGCTTACAACACCTCTCTTTGTCAAAGAGAAAGTATGGAGATCTCTCAATCATGCCATCCCATTCTGTCTTACAAACACTACTGCAACAATACAAGAATCACTCTTTAACTGTTGCATAAATGATCACACCCCAGTCAAGTATCATATACAATGAACACGCTGGTACTGGAAATTACACTAATCAATACATGTAAGGTCCTCCATATGCATCAATCAAAAGCTTCAACAAGACCAACTTGCGGAGAGTATTGCTACATCTATTACTTCTTGATGATCTTGAATGGTTTCATGCATAGGGACAAAAGTAAGAAAACCACAAGATCTATCACATGGAAGATATAATGTCCTAACTATGGTTCCCTGCCTACATTTGAGAGAAATAGACAGGTTATGGTGCAGCTTTTCTTGTTTGCAACATCCATGTATACATTTTCTTCTCCCTATCTGAAGAGACCGAAAAATCCTTGAAAAGTTGTAGAGTTCTTTTAAACCAGAGACAAACTGGACCTGGAAACAGCTTCTGAGTGACAATTATGAGAGTCATATAATATCTCCCTTCCCCACCTCTCATCCACCCTGGTTGATCTACACAAGAAAATGTGAGTGGACATCAGAGTTGAATCTCTATCACGACTATCTTCAAAACTTTGGAGAATCCCTCCTCAGCAATTTGAAATCAGCCCCTTGTACTCTCATCAACATCAAACATGTCTTCTGGACTGTGCATCCTGTCTTCCGGGCTGTTCATCCTCCCCTCTGGTTCAAAGAGCTCTTCTTCCTCATGATCAGTGTCATACTCACCATCTGTACCCAGGCCAAAATGTCCAGGGTGATTCAGCAAGAACATGCATATCACTCTTCAAATAAGAGAGAAAATTCCCACATCTTTCGCCAAACAATTTGCTCTACATACCTGCTCAGTGAGAACACATACAGACCCCATAATAAAAATCACTAACAAATAAAAACATAACAGAATCACCTCTCTTTCACACCAAAATCAGTAAATACAAAAAGATCCAGCTACAAATACATACCACTGTCAGGTGGAGGTGCACTGTAGTCAATGCCTGGCTGGAACTGAAGGGGAGCCAGTTCCAGTGAGAAGTTCTCCAACTTTACCATTGCCCAGTCTCTTTCCATTGCTGCCTTCTTATCCTAAACAACAAGGAGATGACAACTCAAGAACACATGAAAAGTATGAAAACAGGAAAAAATTGACAAAATATGCTAGACACCCAGTCCAATCATGGCAAATCAATTCTATCCCAAGATCTCTGCAGAACTAAAAGGGCAGTCCCAACTTTCCAAGGGTTTCTTGACATCTTCTCTCTATGATTTATCACATGGAGTTTGTATGACATGATCTTCACATTGGGGAAGACCCAATACTCCAAAGTGTCTTTTAACCTAGAAGCAAGCAGAAATTTGGAAACTACATAAAGGTATCTGTAAAGTCATGCCCTGTGGGGCCTGAGTTGCACCCCTCCATAGGGGGTTCTGGTGCCATCTTTTCCTGACTTTACAGACAACTTTAATAGCTCCAGAATTTTCTTGCTCTTGCTAGTGAGGCCCTCACCTTAAAGAATCACAGATGCTTCAAAAAATTACCTAGACTCCATATCTATGAGATTGCAGAGGAAACTCCACAATCTCACATGAAGGTTACACAACAATGAGTGCAGCCATAACCTCATGAGCATCACTCACAAAGTGTCAGACCATCACCTTCATCATAAATAGCAGTGACAAGCTGCCATGGCTCCCCACTGCTTCATTGGCTCTTCAGGGTGGGTGTAGATAGACATGTAATAAATCCATGCAAGACTTCAGACAAACCATTACGCAAAACCTGTGTGTCCTGAGTTTTTCTCCTATTTGCAGAAGCAATGGGACTACTCAGTTGTGATGTTGACTAATAGCAATCAAAAGGCATGACTCTGTGAGCTAGACTCCAATGGATCAATGCAATGTCACCAAGCCATGATTCATCTGGTTAGCCTTTCAAGACGAAAAACACCTCATGCTCAAGCAGATTTCAAAAGACATCAAACAAATTTGGACATTATGATATAATCTCTTGACTTGAGTTTCACAGAGTAGAAGCAACAACAGATCATCAGCCCCTTGTTCTTTAAAGTAATCAAGAACAGCTATAAACCTGCCACAAGCTTTCCAATAAACTCTTTAGGCCTCTGTGGAGATCCAGCAAAGGAAGGAGGCCCCAAAGCATGCTCATCACTCTTCCTTGACCTCCAATTAAGTTCAAATTAGAATCTCTGTTAGAAGTAGAAACTTCAAACCAGAGAATGTAAGTTCCACATTCCAACAAATGGAGCCCAAAACACTTAATGTCTTGTTTGTTTGATCACAAATCAAGCAGGTTCAGAGGATCTTGAAGTCCTCTGCAAGAGGATTCAACATAGATAGTTAACCCACAACAGAGTGCATTAAGGGTTCAATAGAGCAACCAACAAACGCTCCAAAATGCTCTTTCTTTGACATCAAATTAAGCACAAATACACATGCGACAGCAAGGTAACCAACAAATGCTCTGAAATGCTCTTTCTTTCAAATCAAATTAAGCACAAATACACATGTGGCAGCAAGGCAACCAACAAATGCTCTGAAATGCTCTTTATTTCACACCAAATTAAGCACCAACACACATGCAGCAGTGCACCTCTCACAGTGTCAAAGAGGTAAGGAGAGTTGCCACCAGCATAATCAATCACAAAAATCGGATCAGAAAAGATGAAGACATTTACCTCCAATACAGAACCAGAAGTGGGAGGAGGGATGGACTCTCCTTTCAACAGCATGGATCCGAATGCAAAGTGCATGAGCCGAGTCGCCTGCCGCAGCGCATACTCCTTGGTTTCACCCTGCCCTAAAACCTGGGGGTAGTCCAGCACGATGGAGAAGAAGCTCTTGTACTCATTCACATTATCCTCCTCCGATGCCACCAACACGGGATACTCTAGGTTTTGGTTGTTCACCACGGCCAAGGCTTCCACCACTTCACGGGAAATCACCCGTGCTAGGGTATTCAAAAGTACACCCGTACGATACTCCCTGTGGCTGCTGGAGTTCACGGAGTCCGAAATCAAGGTGTAGAAATTAGGGTCGCTGCTACTCTGCTGCTGCTGTTGAGCCACTGCTTCCGCTCGCCTGCGCTTCTCTGAGTAATGTTTGCTGGGATACCGATCGTGATCTTCCCCTTCCCATGGCAATAAGGGCTTAAATTCAAGCCCCATCCTCAAACAAACCGTTGGACGTAGGACGGATTCTCTTTCACTTCCCACACAAGAAACCGAGAAAACACCAACCAAGACACAAAAACACAAACCCTAGGGTTCCCGTCCAGAAAGCTTTCCCCCCGGATCCAACGTCACCTTGCCCCTTTCCTAGTCCCAAGAACTCATCATGCTGCTGCTGCGGATCCAGAGACCAGGGCCGCAACAACCACAAAATGACCGCTGCAAGTTGAGAAGATTGTCTGTCGGAGAGAGCGAGAGCTCGAGGGCGCGACGACGAAGCAGAGCGGAGCGGGTCCCCGGCCGAGTACGTCGCAAGCTCTGGCACCTAGTTGAGATCCTAAACGAGATCTTTGAAACTCGTTTGAGGTCTTGAATGAGAAATCTTGACCTTTGTTTCTGAGATCCTAAACGAGATCTTTGAAACTGGTTTGAGGTCTTGAATGAGAATTCTTGACCTTTGTTTCTGAGGTCCTAAACAACTTCTTTGAAACTGGTTTGAGGTCTTGAATGGAGCTGAGCTTGTTTTTGACATCCTAAACAAGATCTCTGGTTTGAGGTCTTGACTGAGAGAACGTGACCTTGTTTTTGAGGTCGCAACAAGATCTTTGAATGTGATTGAGGTCTTAAATGAGATCCTTAAAACTGATTTGAGATCTTGACCTTGTTTTGAGGTCCTTAACGAGATCTTTGAAATTGGTTTGAGGTCTTGACTGAGAGATCTTAACCTTGCTTTTGAGGTCCTAAACAAGGTATTAAACAGGATCTTTGAAACTGGTTTGAGGTCTTGAACGAGATCATTGAAACTAGTGTGTGCGGTCCTGAATGAGATCTTGACATTGTCTTTGAGATCCTCATTTGTAGTCTTGAATGTAATTTTGCAATCATATTGAAATATTTTACATATGATTTTGAAATCATTTAGAAGGTATGAAATGTGATTTTGAAATCATTTCAAACTATGGAATGTGATTTTGTCAATCATCTTGAAGTATAAATTGCGATTTTTTGTCAATGGTTTTGAGTTGTAAAAGGTCATTTTAAAATTTATTTTGTGGCCCTCATCCTCAATTTGATCTTGAAATTTGGTTTTGAGGTTTAAAATGTGACCTTGAAAAACTTATAAAGTCTTCAATGTGATCCTTAACTTGTTTCCAAAATTTTCTATTTGATCTTCAAATTGTTTTGAAATCCTCAATGCGATACTAATAAAAACAACTTTAAAGTTTTAAATAATCTCCTGAATTGGTGAGGTCTTCTTAAGTGAGATCTTGAAATTTGTGCGCATGCTTTTTAATGTGAAATAGAGTTGTTTAAGTTTTACATGAATTTTTATTTTGCACTTTTATGCAAAATGGGAGGTTGGAAAATTGTGAAATACATCATGAATCACAAGTCTTATGACTTGCAACACATGGTTTTTAAAAAAATTTGTGATCAATATTAAAAAATTCCCATTTTTTTTGCTAGAAAAATGGCAAATTTTGTTTGTTTTTAAAAACAGTGTTACAACAATGTAAACTTCTCAAACTTTACTAACCAAAGCACTTGTACAAAAAGAAGTGGAAATAGATGAAGGGAGGATGTCAATTCAATTTGCAAATTACTAAAAATCAAATTTATAAACATGCATAATGATAACAAAGATGTGAACTCAGGTACGAACGAAATGTAACAAGGTGACAATGGGAATGGGAGGTGGATTTGCAAGTCGTGGTAGCTAACCCCATCAATATTGTTCGCTTTAATTTGCAAGATGCTTGCATTTCTTGAAATATAATTGAAATTTGTTGCTAAAGGAAAATGATTAGGATTGAAAGAGAGAACACTTTAAGCTGGAGTTGCCAACATCTTTGTTTGCGACATCATGATTGGGTGTCCTCAATAATTTTGAGATTTTGCATTTTTCAAGGATTGGAGATGTGTTGTTCAATCCTAAGGGATGACATGAATAGGCTTGAGGACAATAAAGATATTGGGGGACACGAGGGAAATGTCAAAGGATGCTATGTATCTTTGGAAAAAATGTTGGTGTTAATTAGGGAAAAAAATTTAACATTTTATTTTGGGGTAATTGGGGATGCCAAGAACATTAAAGGACAACAAGACATCAAGCAATGTCAAGGACATGTTGGAGAACATTTAACAACATTGGGGAAATGCCAAAGATGTAGGGTGACATTGAGAAAACACCATAGGACTCAAGATTTATTTTTTCAATCAACAAGGAAACGTTGAAAAAATGACAAGAATGTTAAGTAGCATCTTGGAAATACTGAAAGACACCAAGCAACATTGGGGGACACCAGGTGGTGTTGAGAAAATGCCAAGGGACATCAGAAGGAAAAAGGGGAGCTTTTTGTTCCTTTTCTCAGGCAACAAGGGACATCAAGAAGACATCAAATGACAACAATAGTGCCAAACAAATGTGAGGGAGACATTGAGCAACGCTAGGCTATTTGTAGCTAAAGAGAATGTTTGCAACTACTTCCATACCAAGTGGAAGTCAACTTTGTGAACAATGGATACAACAACATCAAACACTATACATGCATCCTTATACACATGGTAACATGTGTATTATTAGCTAATTCAGCAATTTATAACACAAAGATCTGCACTTGCACAAGAAAAAGAGCGATCCCAGACTTGGGTTTGTAGTAAAGTTTCCACTCAAAATTTCGAATGTCACAGATCCAATCAATCACTCTGCAGTGAATTTAGCTGCTTTGAAAATCATCTCTGAACTTTATGCCCGCAATGGCTGGAAATTTTCTTGCCTGGGCACCTGGTTTTACAATGGATGATTGAATCAAATGATTTCTCGTATGATTTGTTTTGCATATTAAGCTCAACATTGTGCATAAGCCACTTGTTCATAATTAGCAATCTGCATCATCTCTGTGGAAATTGGATTTCTCTGGATACAAATTTGATTCAGCTTCGATGTCCAGGTGTAATAAATCTCCTGGAGCTGGAATCAAAACCCCAATATGTGGCTTTAGCATCTGCATCTCTCTGCAGGAACCTGGATTTCTCTGGACATAAATTTGATGCAGCTAGATTTCAGACAAATGCAATAATCTCCAGCTGCAATTAAACCCTCATATGGGCTTTCATTGAAGATGAGCTTGTTCATGCAGAAGCTGCTTTTGGGAGTCTCATTGATCCAAATTTATCTTGCAGATTAAGCTCAATGTACCATGTTATATAAAATTAGAAGATGATCTTAACTCATGTGGAAGGTGGTTTTGGGAACCTCATATCAGTCAGAATTTGTGTCAGGCACAGATTAAGCTTGCAACGAGTATTATATGAAAGAAGATCCAGTGAAAACAAGATCTAAAGATAGGAAATTGTGAAGCAAGATGGAGACAAATTGAAAAGCAATTATCAGGGAAGACCAAGTGATGAAGAAGATGAGACAAGTGATCAGAACACTCTGCAACACTTGGGTTGACATGTACATCTTGTGACGTCCTTGGATTTTGGGAGTTTTACTGATGGCACTGTGGTCCCAACAGCTTGATCATTTCATATGCATCTTCTCTGTCTCGATAATAAGCTGCTTCAAAAACTTTGATCCTGTTACAGCCACCCCACTCGTAACCCACCACCTAAGTTGGGAAGGAGGTTGACATTGCAGCTTGTGACCATCAGCACATGGCGCTGCAAACTCGTGGATTGCAGCTAGAAGAAACTATGAAGTTGTAGAAAGTGTTCTAGCATTGAATTGAAAGGCTTGTTTCACAAGTGCGAAATTTTTGGGATGATGTTGGGATCATCTTACTTGTAGCCCAATTTTTCTGTGTACAGACGAAAGGCAGCTTTGTTGTTCTTGCGGACATGTAATGAGACACTCTGAGCTCCATATACTTCCTGCATTGCTTTCTCTGTCCCACCCAACAGCAGCTAGCCTCCGAGTTTGTGGTCTTGGGGCACTGTAATTATGTAGACTAATAATAACAATGCAGCAGCAATTCCAGCATCATAAAGCTTCAAATGTATAAGTTGAGAATTTCTGGAAGCAACAAACAAGTCTGTAGATCCCTGAGGGAAGAAAAGTCATGATGGTGAAGCTAGGGTGGATGGAGAGACACCTGCAGATTTCATGAGCTTTGTGGCAAGACCAAGCTTGCGGTGTGTTCTAAGCACTGCCAAAGAAGCAATCTGGCCATGGCACACTGCAGACTCCTCATCCCTAAAAAATCAAGCAAGGAAGCAAAATCTTAGAGAGAAAAATTCAGTCTGAATTTATAGAGAAAATCTGCAACTCATATCATGTCCCAAAGACCAGCAAATGCCTAAATTGCTCAAATCTTCAATCCAGGAAGCAGCGGGGTGGGTTCAGGCAGCTAGCTCACAGACTGCCGAGCACATATCCCACGATCTTCTTGTCATAATCTTCCGCGACATACAGAAGCTGTGGCCATGACAGTACATGATTCATGTAAAACTGAACCCTAACAGGACCCCCCCCCCCTCCCCACAACACCACAAAGAGTATCATGAATGGGGTTCTTCTTCTTAATGCATGCTGAGCTCAAGAAAGAATTCTCCCTACTGCGATTCAAAGCTGGAAAATAAGAGAATTGCTGTCAAGGAACTAAACTTGAGAAACACAAGAATGGTTGCACTGTACATACGTTCAAACGGTAATTCTCAGGTAAGCAGATGGCGTTGACGCTCTGAATGGAGAGGAGATCATCCACCTGCAGCAGCAATCCACCCAACAAAACCACATGAGAGCTCAAACTAAATTTCACCAAAAGTCTTGCGAAAATTTTGTACTCAGATCTCCACAGCTAGCTAGAAGATTCAGATCAGTATGAACAGCTAGAAGGTTCAGATCATCATTTTTTTCTTCTAGTTCCTGCAGGCACAATCTTTTTTTTTTCGATCATGTGCAATCCACAGATTGAATTAGCTGCCAGAACAGTGACTAGCTTATGCCAGGCAAAAGGGGTGGGGACCTAGTTGGGATGGATCACTGCTGCTGCACCTTGGCTTGACGAATACACACCATTGATGCAGTCCTACAAGAATTGCTACAACCGCGTCTTGTGTGTACAGTAGCTGAGAAATTCTTATTATTATGGAGAGAGTGTGCAGTTCAGCAGCTCAACAACTATGGAGTGAGTGTGCAGTTCAGCAGCTCAACAACTATGGAGAGAGTGTGCAGCTCAGCAGCTCAACAACTCCTCCTCCTTTGAGAATTTAGCTCCAGATTCACAACCACAAGTGAAGAAACTCGACCTCTCTCCTCTTGTTAGAATTGCAAAAGAGTATTCTGGTACACTGTACTCCTCCTCCTCCTCCTCCTCCTCCTCACAAAGGTGCAAATGCAAATCCACTCAGAAGTCAGGCTGCTTCCCGCAAGCTGAAAACTGAGTAGCAAGTGAACAAGCCTGACCCATTAGAACTGAATTGCAGAACGCACAAAAAAAATTGGGCATGTGTAAACTTGCAAGCAAGCTGTCCATGAATCTTGAGCTCTATAAAAATTTAGGAAATTGTTTTAGTCCGAAGCTGAAATGCTCTGATTATCAATATTTTTCTTTTGCTTTTTTTCCAAGCTCCCAGAAGCAGACAAGTTGCAGCTTCAGCGGTAGCAGGACTTCTGCAGCTGCAAAGGACTAGAGTACAAACTTCCGCGGCCTCTCGCTGCCGTTTGCTTTTGGTGTTTTGTTTATTTTGTTTCTTTCGGGGTGTGTGTATGTTTCTGGATGCATTCTTCTTCTTCTTCTTCACTTCTTCTTCTTTTTTGTTTTTGTTGTTTTTGGGAAACACAAGAGCTCTCAGAGACTCGATCTGACAAGCCGCCGGCATCCCCAAGTCAAGGTCGTTGACAGAGGGCCAGCAGGAGTTTTACACCTTGCAGTTCATTGGGTTTGAACCCAAGACCTTTCCTGAGACCTTAAAGTCCCAAAATGGGCTATACCAGTGACCCATCACTGATGTGAAAACTTCATTGCCTTCATTTTTGGGTTTTTTCTCGCATTAAGTTGCCAACTTGCAGTAAGCTTCAGCTTAGTACCTGTCAGAGGTGCGGGTCCCTTGGGGTAAAGGTACTTATTTTGCTCTAATTTATTTTCCTCGTGTCTTTTGATGACAGTAGTAGTGTCTCTGAGCAAAATTCAGATCTCCAAACCCAAGTTTGTAGCAATCCAAGAAAAACTGTTTTTTTAATTAAAAAAACCAACACTTCATAAACAGGTCATGGACCCTTTGCCCATCAACTATTTAAATCTGCTCTAATCTACAAATTAATAAATTTCCTCCAGTTATTTCATGGCTTTTGCTATCAACTACTTTTGCTCTAGATAAATTTCCTTCTTTTTTCTTCATGACTTTGCCATAAAATATTTTGCTCTACAAATAAATTTCTTGGTGCTTTTTCATGACTTTGCCAATTTAACTATTTTGCTCTAATCTACAAAAGAAATTTCCTTTTGTTTTCTCATGACTTTGCCATCCACTATTTTGCTCTCTAATCTACAAATTAAATTTCCTGCTGCTTTTTCTATGCCCCACAATGAAGCTCGGTGAGGTTGCTCTTTGTATTTATTGGGCCTTCCATGTGTTTGTGTGTGTGTTTTCGTGAAGGTATTTTTCTATTTAATAATAATAGGGATGAATGTAAATATTCATCCCTATTTCATTCACAAATATATTTTTAGTGATTGATAAATTAATTTGTTTATTTATTCACAAAAAAACTCTAATTCAAATTTCAGAATCCTCCTTTTAATAAATATTTTAAAAAATTGCGACCTTAATTTTTTCAAATTTTAATTAAACTTATTTTCAAATTATTAATAAAAATATTTTTATTGAAACTGACATCATTGAAATCTCCACATATTTTTTTATTTCATTGCAGTGGCTTAACAAGTTGACAAGTAGACCTTCAAAATAAATTATGTACCTTGTAAGAACGAACTGTTGAAGTTCTTGCTACTACGACCCCTACTATGACTATAAAAATGTAATTGACATCCCCATGCAATGAAACAAGGGATTTTTCAAAAGTTCAATTTTAAATGTTTTTTGTTCCAACATCGTTCTGAAATTATTAGACTTATCCGTAAAGTAAGGAAAACATGGCACCAGAACCCTAAGTTTGGTCATACATGGGTTGAGATTTTTAAAAACCTGCAAAAAAAACATTAACATTCAATAAGGGTGAAACTACATTAAAAAAAACATCAAATTTGGTGGTAAACTGAGTTTCATCCTATCGTTTCTTTTTCATGAGTGCCTCCACTGTTGCTACCAGTGTTGTCCACACATCCTGCACGATCTGCTCGCAGCCTGGCCGTTTTATTCCAACTAAATTCTCGATCGTAACCGCAGTCGCCCAATTTACCTAGCGATATCTAGTTGCAATCGCAGCCGCCCACCACCACAACATTTCAGTTGTAGCCTTCTCCCCCGCATCATTGTTTTCATCATATTCGTTCATGTGTTTATAAAAAAATGTCGACCTATTGTGAATGGTCTAGGTCCTGATTGGAGTGGAGGTACAGGAGGGCGTTCAATGTGTTGGGCTTCAACGTGTTGCGCTTGTTGGTCCACGTATTGTCAACAGACGAAAATGAACATTCTGGCATCAAACTCAAAGCCAAAATGCAGAGTATGGCACAAGTGGTGTGAGCTAGAATGGGAAAATTGGCAGACTTGATTTTCCACCATGGCAACAAGCTGACATCGTGCTTGACTTCGCCATCTGGTTGGGCTCTTTTACGTTTATCCTCTTGAAGCAGAACTTTCTTATTGCCCTTATCAGCCTTGAGCAAGCAATACGAGGCCAACTCGTGCTTGATAAGGGCCTCGAGCTGGGCCGCCTCGCCTTGCTCGTGGTCACTGTCGCTCTTCGAAGAATCATTGTTACTGTCATTTCGACTAGGGTCGACATGGACAAAGATGGTGCGCGGCTTCTTGGCGCAAATCTTCTTTGCTAGTAGTGGACGCTTGTCATCGGACTTGGACACTGCCATTTACTTGGGTGGGCCAACCTTGCGCATAATGTCTTTGAGGTAGAGCAGGCCATGGTCGATCAGCTCTCGAGTGAAGCCGCAATTAAGTAGGCGGTTTTTTTGCAACGGATCTAGGTAGGTAATGGCAGCGTGGAGCGGCTTAAGGAAGTATTTCTCCTTGAGCTGACCGAGCATGAGCGCCTTGATGGGGCCAATCTTGTCACTGTCAGCTGCAATGGTCACCTTCTCACCGTCTGCACCGTTGATAGTGATGGGTTTAACTCGCGGTTAGAGGTGGGCCGTTAGTTTGGTAAACCACATGTCGATGAGATGAATGGTGGGCGTGAGGAACGGCTCCAAGGACTTGTTGGCCAACTTGAAGTAGTGTAGTAGTCGAATAAGTTCAATGAACAATGGTTCGATGATGCACTCGGCGCATTCCTCTCGTTTCCTCTTTTTCAGCAGCTTGATGGACGTAGCTAGTTCGGTGGCCACAGACTGCAACATGATGAGGAGACCGTCAAAGTGCGTCGCCACATCCTACTTCATCTTGTTATTCAACTTCTTGTTCAGGAGCATCTTCTTCATGTACGTGACCAGCACCTTTGCATCATCAATCGTGTCAAAAACCAACTCGGACTCTTCGTAGAAAAGGTAGGCCACTGGCTGCTTGATGCTGCCCACCACGCGGGTCTACTTCCGTAGCACATAGCTGATACATGTCGACAAGCGATGGCAATAGCACAAGTGCAGCTCGAACTGCAACGACATTCCTTCTGCTCCGTTATTGTTTGACGTCGCATCTGACTTGACCACCACTTGCCAGTCCGTCGCCTGAACCGTCACCTCGTCCTCTTTCGAAGATATGAATAGGCGAACGTTGTTAACAAAGTCGCGATGAATCATTGGCGCGATGTGGCTCGTGCCTTTGCTGAACTCATTATAAGACATAATGCGAGCGTGCATGACCCAATTATCATCGATCATGTGCAGGGTGTTAGCATTTTACACCGTCTATGTGGCATTGTCCATCCAAATGTCAATGGAGAATGCAACGCACCCATTGTCAATGAAATGTTTGCGCAGGATGACTTGTAGCTTCAAGACACCTTTGTCAAATCAGACCATCGTATTACGCTTGACGGTCTGTTGGGACTGTAACAAGTCCTCGACGAGCAGTGGCGTCTTGCTTGCAAAGCTAATGTCTAGGGCGGTCTGGATGACATTCTCGAAACCTGCACCCTCCACCGACGAGAACGAACAAATGTCCCATGAACACATGTTGACGAGGGCATTGGTCATGTTGTACTTGGCGGAGTCGGTTGGCATGATGCGCTTACTCGCCCAAATGGCTAAGTTGTTCGAAAAAGAAGCTGCAATAGCCACACCCGAGCAGGTGTGGGCACTCATCAACGATGTGCCGTCTCGCGAGTTGTATATGTAAATACTGAGGCAAGTGAGCTTGATGCAGGTGCACATGTACACCATCTTGGTCCACCCCTTGCCATCCACCTCCACATCGAGGCACACCCACTCGCCACTGGCCTTCACGACCACCTAGCCCATGCGATCCCATAGCTTGTTGGTTGATGTCCGATTCTTCGACATAAAGGGTATCACTGCATACTACGAGTTCTTATTGGTCAAATCAACAGATATATTTTTCTTAGGGTCATCAAGCAACTTGAAGCATTGCATGATGTGTTGTGCCAGTCAAGACGCAAAATTTGAGAATGTTAATTTCAAAGTCAAAAACTTGCACTAAGAAGTAGTGAGCACCATATGCTACTCTGCAAAATGCGTTGCAAAGTAGCACTAACTCTGGAGTTTGAACTCTAGTATTAACTTCTAAGGTTGCCAAGGTGAAATATCTTGTTTTAATGACGCTAATTTGGCTTCTTTATAATAAATATGCATGACGCTTTGAAAATTGATACCAATCAGGATGTACTCTTTGAATAACCGTCGCAGCTGTAGCCGCCCATTGAGGTGCACAGCCGCCTGCACCCGACCGCTGCTAAAAATCCTGGCCGCAGCTGCAGCCGATTTGCGGCTACGAGTGGCTGCAGGCGACTGCGGCTATTGGCTAGCTATTGGACTGCACTGGTTGCTACATATATTTTCACTGCTCCTCCCTGTACACCTACTATAATTAGTCTCAAACCTTGTGAATTGAATGCTGAGTTTGAGCATTTCATACTGAGATTTAATAAAATTTCATTGCTTTGTGGATACCACTGAAAGAGGGGATAGGGTGTGAAAGGAGGCCCAAAGACAGGTTGAATACATGGTGAACTTACGGATAACTCGATAATGTCAAATTCTTGTCAATGGCTTCAATCAGAAATTGGAATAACCTTGAAATATAATGAAGAGCCCTAGGGGGTTTCGTGCAGGGTAAAGGCACTCCAACAACAACAACTGCATCTAGCCTCACATTTTGAGAAAAATGTTCTCACCTGCTGGCTTTACCCATTATAATGGCTTTACCCATTATAAACTGAAAGTGAACATTATCATAACCCTAAACATAAGTAGAGCATGAGGTGGAGGGGAAAGGTTTTTACACCTACTCCTAAAGAGTGGAAAAGATCTTACACCTATTCATAGGCAAAAGATCCTTCTGGAAGAGTAGGCATAAGATTCATCCTACTCTTAGGGCGTATGTGTAACATCCCTTCTTGTCTTCTAGGATCGAGAGTGGGGACATTTTGGGAATGGGGGCCTGGTATAGGGTGGGAGTTGAGCACAGGACCTGAATTCCCAGAATGTCCCCACTGGAGGAACTTATTGGGCTAAAGATCTGGCACAATTTGGATGCCTCTGATTTTGCTTGCAAAGGAGGAGATTCACCTTATGTATAAGGTGCCATCCTCTCTTGAGAATGAAATTTTACTGAGGGAAAGCCGCCCTTCACTGACACTAAAATAATTATACCTTTATGAATATAAGGTGCCCTGCATAGGTACACTTTGGATTTTTCTGTGAGTGTTTTAGAAATTTAGAATCTCTCGCACTCAAATTCACCTTGGCACCTTCGCAACCATGCCTCCAATCACACTCTTCGTTAAAACACCTAAATTATTTACACATGGCAAGCCATGCACTTGATTAGTTTTAGCATTCAGCTTCATCTCATAACCTGGGGCTACTAACCTTGACCTCTTGATGGGTGGGACTAAACCCAGTTGCGAACTTCCCAACTGATTGAACTTCCCAACTGATTGAAGGCCTTGGCACTTAGGATTATCATTTTCCATCTCACAACCCAATCGCAAACTTGCGCCTAATTCAAGGATCTAATGTGGTGAGGACATTGCCTTGAGCCCTCTTCCTGAAGCCTTCAATTGTCGACATTTATACAATTCATGAGTGTTGTCAAACCAGGTGTCAAACCTAGCTCAACACTTAGACTCACAACCAGTGTTTTTTTTTCAAATTCCTCAGGTAGATGCACTGACTAAGATCATCAGCATTAATTAGCAGTAAATGACAACTGTTCAGGTGGACTAGTAGATCTTTTATGGAATCCTGCCTAGTTCTGACGACCTGCAGGAACACACTGTCTAAATCTGGCGGCTTCTAAGTTTTTTTTGGTCAAGATATGGCGATTTTTTTTTTAAATCTCAAAAATCCCTTTGTTGAATTCGCCAGCCCTTCTTTTTTTTTTTTGGTCGCCAGGTTGCGAAAATTCGCCAAATCAAAAAACACTGCTCACAACCCAGTTTACCACGAGGGCCACCCCCACAGTGGTTTGGACTTGAGCCCCAACTAGGCAAATCCTCACACTTAAGGGTCAGCCTAGAAAGGCATGTCAGTAATGCGCGCTTCACTTACACAAAAAAGAATTATACCTTAGCGAATATACATAGGTACACTTTGGATTTTTCTGTGAGTGTTTTAGAAATCTAGAAACGCCCCCAACTGCACAAATGTACACTGCATAGAGGTGCCTGGACAGGAGGACACTGATAATACCCTTAGCACATCCTCTCTGCCCTGGGGAATGGTGTAACTCTGAGCATCCTTGGGATTCTTTTGTCAGTGGTAGGGTATTATAACCTAGGTCTTCCAGTTGCAGGTTTTGATGAAAACCTCTTGGTCTAGTCCCAACTAAGAGCGTCTCTACCGGTGCTCAGTATGTGATCCTGCACAGTAAAAATGGATGAAGAAATTCCAACTATGCCAGTTTGACTCAGGAAAATAGTTTTGGCTCAGCATAATTGCACAAGTTGACGCGGCTGGTAAAAGGCCGTCAACCTGGTGAAAGGCTCAGCAGCGCTGTGCACCTGCAAAAAAGAGTGTAATAAATATTATCTAACTGCTGCTCAGTGTTTCTGATTGGCTCACCATAATGATTGGTCCAAGTGGTTTGTTATTAGTAGTCCCCCACCTATTTGCTGTCCCAGTTCCAGTTTTATTGGTGGGGTTGCAAAAGAGTGCATAACAAAACCTGGATGAGAAAAATATTTTTGCAGCGTCACATACTGAGCACCGATAGAGATCTCTATTATATAAAATAGAATTTGCAAGAAATGTTTTTGGCAGGAGTTGTTTTCTCTATTTGAGTGGAGAAGGTTCTAGATATAGGGCCTTTTGGATTTTTGGCCCCTCCCGTTGGCATACCTCAAATCCAGCCTGAGGACGCAACCTAAGATTCAGAAGGCCTTGTATCCAGAACCTTCACCTTCAAATAAAGTATGGCAGATTTTTTTTAATAAAAAAATAAATTTAAAAGATGGACAGATTTATCAGATGCCTGCTTCTCCAAACCCTCAGTTGTTGGCACTTATAGGATTCACCAGTGCTATCAAACCCGGAGTCAAACCTAACCCAACACTTAAACTCACAACCTAGTCTAACACAGCCACAGTGAACCCCTAGCACCCACCAGTGCACCATCAAAGATAGATGATATGTGATCAGGAAACAGTTTTCTGTTGGGTTCCAGTTCCCTGGCTAACCAGGGTGATTAGCTCAGTTGCTTTATTTACTACCTACCAACTAGGTAGGTAGTAAGAACAGCCCCTATCTACTATGTATAAACTATCTACTTACCTAGTAGTCCCCTATTTTGTTACCTACCTGTCTATATGTTAGACCTACTTCTTATAGAATCGGTTACCAAGATGAAACCAGGTAATAACTCAGTTGAGGATCATCCACAACTGAGTCATAACAGGCATCCAGTGGATGCTGCACTCGTGAGTGGATGGTGCACTGGTGGGTGCTGGTTCACAGTGGCTGTCCAAAACAAGGATCACCCTGTGTTGGTCTGGACTAGGCTGAGGTTGGTCTTAACCATAACCTTAACAGGGTGGTCTTAACCTTAACCTTAACCAGCTGGTATTGAAATTTCAAAAATCTGATAAACTACTTGGATGTTTCATCCATATAGGTTATAAACAGGTTGTCGTTAAACCCTAAACCCATTCACTGTAAATTGCAATACACCTTTATGACTTACACCCAAAAAAAAAAAGGCCCTAAAACCTAAATACACGAAGGAAAACACTTTAAAAACCCCTAAAACCTACCCTACCTACCAATATCAACCAGTTCATGAAGATGGTTATTTGACAACCAACCCTTACATATAATAGAGGATTATTGTTCAAAATATAATCAGTTAAATTGATAATTGGGGTTATTATTTTGATTCTGAAATTGATAATTGATGGTTTTTTTTCAAAAAATGATAATGATAACTTGTGTGATCTCAAAAACTTTTGATAAAAAAAACTCACCCAACAATTATTTAAAAACAAGCAATAACCAACCAAAACTGATACTAACCATCCACAATGCATTCACCTCATTGGTAGGAGCCACCAAGTGTATTAGCTACCTACATAGTAACCACTTACATTCCCTAAGCCCTACTACTTACCCATGGGACTTCCCACTTAGCTCTCAAGATTATAGAGTCAGAAACACATGGCACTACACCACAAAGCAGGATGGATGATGTGTGGACAGAAAACATTTTTTTGGTTGTATTACTGTTCCATTGCTAACCACAGTGATTAGGTATGCGTCAACCCTCTACATCTATCTACATACCTACCTATCTACCTACCTAATAGCTAGCAAGTCGTTTACCTGTATACCTACCTACCTACATTCATATGAACCATTTATATTTGGCCTACCTACTGAACTATGGTACTCATCCTTCTACATAGGTAGTCACCTAAGTAGTGTGAGGTAGAAGGAAAATGGTTTATAGGATAGGTGCCCCACATACCACGTCAGTTCATCCACAATTGAGTTGGAAAGGCCTTGTAGGATTTTTTGAGTGTAGTTGGAGGGCATGTTCCTCATCATAACTTTTCATCCATGAAAGGAAGATGTTTCAAAAAACATAATGCCAACTTTGTGGGTGTTCTCTTTTGTTGAAATGTCTTGCCTCCCCTTCTATTTTGGTGATACGTGAGTATCTTTTGGGTATTATGGGAAACCCCCCAAAAAAATCCTATGGGCCTTTACATATAGTAAAGCCCTCAATCATTGATTTTATCGTAATTGGGTATGTGCTTGGTTCCACCTCCACCTGAGTAGGCCCTTATTCCTAGAAAGCCCAAGGCCAAGGGCTTTGCGTACCACATAGCAGCTTTCGAATGGATGATGCAATTGTGGGCGTTGGCTCTCATATTCCCTTTGGCAATGGAGGAGGTCAGCTCACTAGCCATTTCACTAGGGTAGAACGGTCGGTGAGCGAACATTTAAGTGTTCAGGGCAAGCCAGATTTAAGGGAGGGCTTTGTTGTTTTTGGTGTACAAACAAAACTTGAACACTTCCTCTTGATGCATCTGACGCATTAATTTTTTTCAAAAACAGATTAAAAACAAGAAAGTTACAACCCCCCCCCCAAAGTAGAGGGGGTCAAGAACTGAAAAAAAACAAGCCACACAACATTACAAAGCCAGTTCCCGAGCACCTAAACAATTCTTTGTATGTTGTTCTATTATTGTTATTACAGTTCTGAGATGATTTGTAGAACTAAAGGTGGCACTCCTATAGCACTTTAAATCGTTGAAAATGAACAAGAAATGAGAAAGTTAGAAGCTTTGAAAGTAGGAGGGGTCCAAAGAGGGAAAAAAAAAATTGAATTTTGTAAGTTGAAAAGCTTTTTTTTCTTCTTGCTATTTTTTCATTATTCCTTTTGCTTTGCACTTCAAAGATGATTTCTAGAGCTTGAGGTAGCACTCTCATAACATTTCAAATCATTCAAAATGAAACACAGAAGCAAAGATCTAAAGAAGTGTTGTCATAGGTAATGATTGGTGATGGATAATTCTACACTACTTTGCATTTAAAAACATCCTTTAACGTTCAAGTGCAATGGTCACTAAACTAGTGTTGTTTTTTCCAGCTTTAAAAATGAAGCATGATTAACGATCCTCCCATAAAATACATATGGCATTAATTGTTGAACAATATGTAGAGAGTTGTTCAAACCAGCTTTGTGCGAATATTAATTGCCCTTCATAATCGAGCCAGTTATCAATTGGTTCTCTTGATAAGAATTGGTTGGCTATCATCTAAGGTGCTACCCATGTTGATACTCAAATGTCATTTATCATTTTTGAGATAACTCATTTGTAAAAAAATAATTTTTCATTAAAATTTTAATTTTTTCATACCTAAGTAGATTATATGGACAACCATCAGGTATGGTTTATAGGGGTTTAGGATATAAAGAGTTTAGAGATTGGGTCTTAGGTCCTAAGCTACCTACATTTTGGTTAGGTAATTGTTTAGGGCTCAGGTTAAAGGAAGTGGATATAGTTTGAGGTGCTTCTCTTCTCACATGGGGAATAAGAGATAAGAAGCTCAACAATTTTTTGTTTCATGTGTTTTTTTTTTGCTTGCTCTAACTTGTGACTAGTGATTAACTCTTTGTTAGTTGCAATATTTTTTTCATTCTTGTTAGAAAGATTTGCTCTTTTTTATTTTTTAATTATTGCAAGTGTTGTTGGGTTTTCATCATTTTTTTTCTAGGTTTCCTTTCTCTCCTTGTTAGTTTCTTGTTGTTGTCACAAATATTGTTTTTTTTTAAGGCATTGATCAAGTGCTTCATTGTTTCTTTTTGACTATAGGTGTTGGTTGTAATTATTGGAAGCAAATCTAGTGTTTCATGGGCATTGATGTTGCTCATGGACGTTCGAGGTTGCTTTTCAGCTCTTAGTGTTGTTCATGTGTTCTACGAATGTTATGTGTTGTGACATTATTCAAGTGTTTTTGGTGTTTTTGGTGTGTGTTGTAAGTGTTGTTCAAGTGTTTTTGGCACTACTCTTTGTGTTGCAAGTTCTATTCGTGTTGTTCAGTCATTGCCAATGTTTTATGGGGTGTTGCAAGTGTTGTTAATGTTGTTTAGGTGCTTATAGTGTTGCTTAGGCATTGCTAGGCTTTTCAAGGTGTTATCAATGTTTTTTGTGTGTTGTTAGTGCATGTTCGAATGTTGCCAATGTAGTTCATGGTGTTGATAGTGTTTTACAAGTGTTGTTTGTCTATTTTCCCCATTTTTATGGTTGTTACTACCCTTACCTTATTGTTTAGGTTAAAGTTTTATTGGAGGCTCAAGTATTTTGGTTTAGAGTTTAGGGTTCAACACCAACATATGCACTTCAAATATGTCTTTGACTCTTTTTTCAAGTTTTAAAAAAAAAATGTTTGTATTTTTTCCCTAAGTGTACATTGTTTAGTCTTTTGTTTTGTATATTGTTGTATGTATGTTTGAAATAATGTTTCGATATTATGTTTGTTTGTTTGTACAAGACAAGCTTGCAAGTTCCACAAGTCTTAACTTGGAAGAAGAAGATTTTTCGAACTTTTGATTTACATTTTTAATGTACATTTGAGGCAATTTTACACTTTCATATTTTCATTGATAATTTGTTTGCATAATGCATCATGTGAACGCATGAGAAAACTAAAGAAAAAAGGTTTGAAAGTTGCCAAGTTTTCAATTAGAAATTAAGGATACAATGCAAACCATTTTGAAAAAAATGCACGAACAAAAAGATAAGTGAACACCCCATGGAAAAAAAATCTTCAACTTGGGCAATCTTTTGTGTCAATGATGAGTCACAAGTTGATGTCAAAGTGCCACAAGTCATGTGTTGCATGTTATGTTATAGTAGACTAGTAGGTCATGCATAATTGGAACAAAGAGCAAGGCTAAAGAAAGGTCTAGTTTCATATTTTAAGAAAAATGAGATAATTGTATTGAAAAAACATGTTGATGCAAACCATTGATTAATTGTAAAAACTTTTAAGGAAGAACAACAACAAGAAAAGTTTAACGGAAAGATAGTTAACAAATAAAAGGTTATAGTAAATGTGAATGTAATTTCTAAATATTTTGATGCCATAAATCCTTTCAAAAAGGATAATGTGCACCATAAGGGATTTTTGGAAAACTTGGGTCTTTTTGTTGTTAAAAATCATTTGCCCATTCAATTTGTTGAAATATTTGGTTGAAATATTTGGTAGTATAATTATGTTGTTATGTTGTTTCCCTTTTTAGAAAAGCCTTTAGTTAAGAAATGTTACTATATTTAGTTGAAAAGACAAAATAAACATATGTCTTCTACTTTTAGCAAATTACATTTTTATTATTGTAAGTTTTTATCTTTGGATGTCCAAAGAGGCACATGATGTTTTTGCATTGGTTTTCAATTTCTTAGGAAAAGATTGGGTGCTGAAACATATTACAATTGGCTTGTTTGAAACATCTAAAACTTTCAAGCAAACATTGAAAAATAACTATAAAAACTTTTATAACAATATGGATTGAAAAAAAAAATTCTTGTTTATGTCAAAGACATTGAAGGGTCAAATTTGAATATCGTGATAACTATTATAAACTCAATGGTCAATTATAAAACTTTGGGTGTGATGGAAAGTTTTTAGAGCACATTTTTTGGACATGCTTTCTTTAAGGCTTGTTAATATGCAATTGTTGATGAAAGAAGGGGTTTGAAATAGGTTTCCATCAAATTTGCCTAGGTAGATTTGTAAAAATGTATAACATGGAATAAAAAGTTAGGGGAAAAAACAAGACTAATGAAAGGTTGCATTATTGCAAGCCTAAGGCTTGAGAATTTGAACACACTAGTTAAAACAAGGTAAAATGCCAATTGTTATATTTTGGTTTTTTGTTTTTTTCCATTGATTTGAATTTTGTTGCTCCAAATTTTTGCCTTATGATTGGAGATTTGATTTGTGCAAGTTTGCAAAAAAAGCAATCATGTTTTAGGAAGTTTTTCAATTGAAAAAATCATTGCCATTTATTATAATAGGCAAATTGGTCCTAAGATTATTGGTTATGTCCTTTCACATGGCATATATCATAAATTATTATAAATGTTTTCCCTATTGTTCTAATTGCTTGTGTTTTAAACCAATCAAGAAGTCATTGGGTCATTGGTTGTTGAATGATGCCTTGAATGCAATTGTATCCATGAGTTTTAAACTAAAAGAAGAATTGTGGTCTTGATGCTCTTGAAAATAATTATAGTTGTTTTCCAAGTAGGAGTAGTGAAAATATGTGTAACAACAATGGAGGTTCAAAGAAAAGGAAAAACAAGAAATGTAGCAAGAGTGGAGATGCTTAAGAAAAATGAATCTTAGTTAAGATTTGTTGCAATCAATCCATGATGAAGTAGAACCAATAGTAAAAGAAAAAGGGGAAAGTAAGGGAAAAAGGGGTTGGAAGGTGGTGAAAAGTAAGGAACTAAAGAAAATTGATAGTTGAGACGAGGTGAAGGAGGAATTAGGGAATAGTAACTTAGTAGATGGGGAGGATTATAAGGATTGGAGCACATCTAGTAGTAGACAGTGAAAAAAAAATGGTGAAAAAAATTCAATTAAAGTTAATTTTACTTTTTTCAACTTGCACCCAATGTATTGGTTTTGGTTAGGGCTTTTGTTTCATTTTGAGCTTGTGTTTTAATGAAACCTCTGGGATTTCAATGAGATTGATTGTTGGACTTAAACTTGTGGGCATCAACCTATTAGAAAAAACTTTGGACTTTTTGTAGGTTCTTTTTTCAAGGGTCGAAGTTCTCGTGGAATATGAGAAAGTAGAGTGGCTTCTTAAGTGTGTGGGCCTAGAACTTGAAGATAATTTTCCTGATTGAAAAGTTTGTCCCAAAAAAAAAACCAATTAACATTTTTTTGGGTCATTGTTCTACATAGTTATTAAAGTGGATTGAGATCTTTGTGAAAAGGGTATTTAGTCCACCATAGTTGTTTTTTAAAAAACTTTTGTGTAATGTTACCTATTTCAAGTCCTTTAGGATTGGGAACAAAAAGTGAAACTTATAATATTTTAGCATTAGGATGTTTATGTCATGTTGAACCCAACACAATAGTGATTATGCCATTCAAGCCTCTAATGAAATTAAGATTTGGCTTTGGCATAATGCCCTAACCAAGGATCTTTAAGTAGTTTCTTATATTTTTCCTTTCAATCTTTTTAATCTTCTATGGTTGGTTTTGTAAATTGAGATTGCCTTGTAGCAATAGGTATTTCTTTAATAGGTGGGGCATGTGCTCCTATTAGGCATCTTTCCTCATGGGCATTAAATGTCCCATGTCCCTTAGTTCATTATGTCCCATCAAACCTTGTTGTTCCCATTGCCCATTTTCTTTCTCATGTGCCACCATAGACTTAGTTTTCACCCCATTTCCCATGCACACCACACACCTCCCACTAGTTCCCCTTCCCATTTTAACAAACCACACACCACCCACTAATTCCCTTTATTGGATCCCAGCCCTTCGTGTGAATGTGGGGCCCCAACTTTACACTTTCCTAAACCCCTTTGATCATGCACATGTAGGACCTTTTCCCCTTTCCACTTTATCGACTCCTCTAGTTGCACATGATTAGACCCCCCAACCTTCATATCTTTGACACATTTGCAACCTCCACCTAAAGTCTCTTGCCCCACCATTTGGCACCAATTTACCAGTCAAGGGTTAGCTTGTTATTAACATTTTGATCAAGCACCCAATTCATCTATCCAAACCCCCATGACCATCCCAACTTAATACCTCCCCTTGTTCCCACCTTGTTTGCATACACTTGGATTTGGGTTTTGTCTTTGGATGTCCTCGGTCCTTCATTTAGGCTTTCGTCATCTTTGATTTTATAATTGCATCCTTATTGTTTTATGATGTGATGCATAAGTGGCATTTTGTTTTCCATTGGATAAGTTAGCGCAAGACCTTATGATGGTAGTTTGGCATTTACCCCAATGGTGTCTTACTTTGCCCCTTCATGGTGGGGTAACAAGGCATAAAGAAACACGAATTCAACTTAAATGTTTTCTAGTAGGCGATTGAGTGAACTTACAAGAATAATTTTCTTTGCGAGCCCAAGCTTTGGCAGCAAGTTCGTGTTCAATGCCTCTTCCCCAACATGATCCCATAACTCATAAATGCCTTCTTTGTAGTTTAGTTTTTAGATGCGTAAAGGAATATTCTAAAACAACCCACGACTTGGCACCATTTTCTTTTACACCCATGTCCTTTGACACCACCTTAGCTCTCACCACACTACACCTTGAATTAAATAGCTATTTCTAACTTTTCCTAAAAGATTACAAACTAGACCAAGACCTTGAACTTATTTTTAATTCCTTCAAACTAGTATTCCAATGCATGCCCCATATGTCGACAAGTTGTCCTTCTGGGATGGTTTTTGAATACCTTCGGGATTATTTTCACCTAAAAGATTTAATGACTAGATTCCTTTAATTATTTTAGCTTTATTCTCATATTGCTAAATGTCACATTCCACTTCGAATTACATGTGTCTTTGGCGCAACCCACCTCTTAGCCATGACCAAGTCTTTAGGTGAAGTTTGTCCCATTACAATGTGGGAAACATTGTATTAATTCACAAGTCACGCTTTATGCCATTAATTTTGTGACACCTTTGCAACATATTTTCCCCACACTAATTCGGAGTTGCAATTAAGGGCGGTTGTGAAACAATAGTCCATGGCATCATGTGCACCCTAGACCTTTAACTCAACTAAGTTATTCTCTAACTAGACGTGGCAAACACCTTCAATTTCGATGTCAAAATGGGTCATATTTCAAGAACTTTATGTAGCAAGTGGAGACATCATGTAACTCATCCCTTTTTTTCGTGCATTCTATGCATTTGAGTCTCCCTTATTTTACAACCATTGTAATTATGAAGGCAATGTCACAGTCATCCCCTTTACCATGGGAACTTGCTAAGATGATCCTTTGGGAGGGGCACTTTTCACATTAGCCCACTTTAGGGCTTTGTGTTCTACAAGTAATCATTTCCTTTTTAGTTTATTTCCATTCATTGTGGACGACATTCACATCATAGGTCCCCCTTTTATTGTATCATTTGCATATGAACATTTCCAGACTGAATTTCATGTAATAGGTCTTTCTATCCAACTTCATAAATGTGTAGCATGGTCATCCTTTGGCCTACCACTTGACTTCAACACCCCATCCTAGTTTACCACCCCATTAAGTGGAATTAGAGTTTTGGGAGTTCCATTAAGCGTTTCATTATTTACATCATCCTTCATCAAATATGCCCTATTAGAGGATGTTCAACATGTGGATCTTTTCCCTAGAATGGGTGATGTTCAAGTAACCTTTGGGAATTCTAACTCATTGTTTTGTGTAATAACCATCATAATTTTTATGATCTACACCTCCCTCTTCCACCTTCATAAAATCCCTCACTTATTTTGACTCTTCCTTCCTTTAAGTGTTTGGGTGCCTCTTGGGTCCAGGATCCTTTAACAACCCAAAAAAACCTCTAGCCTATAAACAAGTCTTTTTCCCAATAAATTTTGGTGGCTTTGGGTTCATATCGACGACCACCATTGCCTTAGTAGCCTATTTAGGGAGTTGGGCTTTCGTAGCTTCAATCATAGTTTCTAGGTTTATGGTTGATCAACGTCCCTTCCTTTTTGAAGCTTTAACACAAGTCAACAATAATAATTTCCTTTTCCAGCAACACTTCAAGGTAGCATGTGATCTCCTACCACCCCCAATTCGTTCATATCCTCTTTTGTTTAAACAACTCATTAATCAACAAATGGTCCAGTTTCAAGATTCCATTTCGGAGTGTTTACACCATCATACCCTTTCCAACATGTTCTTTGACGGGATATTTGAAGCCCATCATGCTTGAATTTTATCATGTTCTGGCCTAGGGGTGAGTGTTTGGCTTATAGTTCGATTAATTTTCTCAAGCTTTCGATTAAATTCCCCAATTTTTTTCATAATGTTTCAAATACGACTTGGATTGCCCATCCCTTCATTGTAGGTATCCTTCGATGTGTGTGCACACATTCCACTGACCTTATGGGTATCCACCTTTTATGTTGTGCTCATGCCAATAATCGTATATGAACCCATGATGTAGTTCACGACACCTTTGTTGCCATTATGCAGGATGTTGGTTTCCACATGGGGTGAGAACAACTACATGCATTTCCTTCAAACACATTCAATTTCTCCTATCAATGAGTCAACATTGTGTTCACCAAAAATGGCATTTGCACCTTAGTTGACATTGTCATTACCAACCCATGTGTTACTTCCCCGATCTTACTCCACCCAAGGATTTGCTACTTCCAATGCGATTCAAGCCAAAAACAAAATTATTGTGATTGACACCCTTCAATCAATTCTTTCCCTTAGTAGTGAAGGTATTTGGATGTTTACATAAGTAGGTGAATGTGTTTTTACATAATCGTGCCAATGCCATTTAGAGTTTGAAAGGGCTAGAAGGCCCTCTTCTTTCTGTCTTGGTTACTTTTCTTCGGCAAAAAAATCTCAATCACATTGCAAAGGCTACAACGATCTTCCATCTTAAGTCGGGTGGTAACTCTAAGCCTAGTTACTTCTTGACTTCCACCCCTTCAAGACACACCTCCCATCTCCTTGACTAACTTATTGTAAGCAGTTGGAAAATATGGCCGACCTACTACAAGAGGTTGGTTTTTGACATGGATAGGTTTTGACATCTAGTTTGAGCTAACTTGACGTCTTGCATATTCTCCTTTTAAAAAAAACCCTTTTGTACATTTTCCTAATCTATAGTGTGTTTATCAATAAATTTTTGCAAGGTTACATAAAAAAATGAACAATCTTTTGTTTTGGATGTTGCTTTGATTGATGAAGATTTAGACTTAAATATTGAGTTGTGGACTTTTTGCAAAGAACATAAAGTAGGGAGTTTGTGGGGTCATTGATTCTTTCATTTTCTCCTTGACAAAATATGATGAAAGGAGAGTTCACAATATGTTGTTCTTAATGTTAAATTCAAGGTTCAAAAGTTTGAACTTAATCTCTTCTTTAATTATGGGTCATGGGCAAGGGGTGCCATAGCTAAAAGGTATGATAGGAGATCCTTGCTTTTTATGCTTTTGAAGTTTTATCATCATTTACATCCATTGTTTGAGGTTGAAAGTTCTTTTGTTGACAAAAATTATGAAGATATTAGTTTAGACATCTTTGAAATGGTAGTAAGCACTAGTGAACCTATGAGGGAGCTTGTTATTCAAGAATTTTTTATATTTCGAAGATATTAGGTGAATGCAAAAGACATCAAATGCTTTTTGGAATGGTGGGGGGAAAATGAATTCATGTTCCCAATTATTAACCTTTTGGTTTTCAAATTGAAACTAAAAGAATATTTTTCCTTGCCAACATTCTCACCAATTTGAAGAGATACCACTTACAATCAAATAACCTTGAGAAATTAATTTTTATGAATAAGAATCAACGAAATGATGCAAACGTTGATTGCAAGGTTCCTTTTAATTTTGTAGAATTGATAAATTCTAAGTAGATTCAGAAAAAAGAAAAGATGAGTTTGAAAACTCATTTGAACAAGATGAATTGAAAACCAACTAATCTTGTGATTTTTTTCCCCTGAAGGTTTGTTTGGAATATTAAATCTTTGTAATGAAACTTGCTAGTTTTTCTAGGCCTATGAAACCTTTGAAAATTTGCAAATTTTTATATATTTAAATTGATGTTAAAGAATTAGCTAAATATAACTGACTAATATGAATGAAATAAGAACTAGTTGTAAAAGAACGCATTGGCACAAGGAATTTTTTTTTGATAAGGATATTAAAATTGATATTTTTTAAATAATAGAACCACCTCAATTCTTTGATTCCAAAAATTAAAACACGAAATCAGCCGGTTATTAAAAAAAGTTAATAACCGGCCAACACTGGTTCAAACAGTAGTAAACAGATGAAAAAGTGCCCAGAACTAAAAACTGTGCCAAAAATCTACACCAAAAGAAAAAACAAACTCAAAAGCTTGGCAAATTTGGCTTATAGAAACAGGAATTTTGAGACAGAATATATTCCATTTTTTAATTTTCAAGGTCAAAATTTTCCGAGAATTCACCACAAAATAAAATACAATAAAAATCATTGTTGTTGTGCCAGACCCATATTTCATATTTCAAGAGATCTGACAACAGTTTTGCCACTAGAAAAAAAATAGCCTGCTGATGAGGCTCCAAAGCCAAACCTTCCCTGCCCAATGGTTTTAATAGCAGGCAACTGGGTAAAGCTTGTACCAGCACAGAGGACAAAGGGTACACATACCGAGGAGGCATGCACATCATGTTGGCTTCAATTTTCCATGTGGAACCTCTGATGATCACAGAGCTCTGACTCCATCCCTCTTATCACAAAGCTCATTTTTTGCATGCACCTTTACATATGTGGTCTAGGTACAGCAAGCACACACACATTTTGTTAGTCCTGTCTGTCTCTCTCACCTGTCCCAACCCAAATCCCAACCTGCAATGTCCAACTGCAATTTGGAATAAGAGTCAGTATGTTGGTACAAGGTACAAACTACAAACTCTGGAACTGGAATTTTTATCTATGGACAGACTGAAGAGGGGCTTTGATAGACACAATCTGGTTGCACTCATGCTCAGTCGTGAAGGAAGGAAGGGGAGCTACAAGAGTGAGCTGCAGAAACTGTAGCTCCTGCATCAATGAGTACTGGATGAGTGAGAGGTGCTTATAATGTATGTATTATATTTGAAGTAGGCATCTCTTCTTCTGGAATTTCTAAGAAGGAAAGAAACTGCTCTTATCTGCAAGAGTACTTCACTATATCCTGCTTGCAAAATTTTGTACTTATGACATTTCTAGATCTCATGAACCGAACTCCAATTTTCACTATCTATTTTGGTACAGTTTGAACTTTGCATAATAACATGTTTGGGATTTTATTGAAGATGGGTAGGTAATCTTATTATTGAGGCTCACCGACCTATTGTCGATTGTGAACTTGGCAGACCATTATTGAGCATGCCAAACTCTACTACTCAGATGTGGTAAGTCTTTTGAAGATCACATTCAGTCAAGTAAATCAAGCTGCCCATTCAGTGCTGGTACTATCTTGATGTTTATTATTGCTAGGGAAGAAGATTCAGGGTTATAATGGACCAATAATGGTATTTGAATATATCTAGATAATTTCATTTTTTGGGTTTTTTTTTCAAGCCTTGGGATGACTAGGTAGTTAAGCAGCCACAATCAACTCAATTTAAAAAATAAAATCATTTACGTTTAAGCTCACATAGATATTGTCCAATGTTAAAAAAATATTTTAAAATGTATTTGATTGTTTATTCGTATGTAAGTCATTTATAAATATGTTAAATTTATGACTAGTTTCAAATTGTCAACTTGAATAAGAAAAAACAATCAAGAAATTATAACATATATAACATCAAACATATAATAATGGACTTTTGAAATTGAAAAATATAAATTATTTTTTGGTTGCACCTTAATATATATGTATTTTTATTTATGGTTTTTATTTGGAATATTTGATAGGGATTCAATATATGATATCTTAAAGCAAAAAAATCATAAATATACAAAGTTTGGTAAAAAAACATGAACTAAAAAACATGTTATGAATTTTTGAATGGCCTAAAATAGATCATATTTGATAAATCCCTTTGATAATCACTTTTGAGTGGATTTCAAATGTTTCATTTCCTCATCTATTGATATAAGGACTTGAGTAAACAATTTTTTATTTGATCCTTTTTATTTAAAATGTCATTTATTATATATTAAACTACACCATTTATTTTCAAAATGCATGGAAGTCCCTATATTTATGATCATGAGGGCTTGAAATTGAAAAAAAACTTGAAACTATAAACTTTGAACATGCTTTTGATCTTAGAAAATACATGAATTTTTGTCATATAAAAAAATGTAAGGTTACACTTTCATGAAAATTGGATGTGATGCAATGTTTAATGTTAAAAATTGTATATATATATATATATATATATATATAAATATATAACATGTTATTTGTTATTTTAACATCAATTTCCTTAAACATTGAACACATTATGCCAAATTAATGTTATAAAAGAAATTAGCATTGAAAAAATATTTTGACACTAAGAGATTTTTCATCAAATGGATGATAAATTCTTTGGATTTATCTAAAATCTATGGCTTCAAGCCATGTATATTTGTGTGCCCTAATTTTTTTAAGTATGAAAAGACACTTAATTTAAGAATCCTTAATTCTTGTCCTAGAATGGTTGAGATTGGAGAAGGCAAGAATTTCGCACATTTTTTCTGTTCATTTTTTCAATCATGATATTTACATTGATGGTCGGCTTTCTATTCAAGGGGTTAATAGGGTTCTCATTCCTCCTCCACCTGCTAGCAAAACACCAACATTGGCTCCTTCAACATAAGACCAAGAAGAAGGTAGGTTTCTTTCAAAGCCCCCAAAGTCTCAAATTTCTTATTTGTTTTTTACTAATCCAACATGGGTGAATTTTTTTTGTGGTTTGTAAGAAAGTTGCAAAAGCTTTTGATCTGTTTTGCATTTGGATTTTGCTTTTTCAAAGCTACCATGGCTTGGAAGAAGCAATATGCCTATTACATTGAAAGCTTTTTGTGGACCTACATTGTCGATGTTTTTTAACAGGCATGATGATTCTTAGTCTTATAATCCCCCATTTTTCTCTTGCACATGTGTCTGGGGTTTGTGGAATGAACAACAAAAGTGTCATAGACATGATGAGTGAGAGAAGATGCCATTATTATGTATTTGGGTCACTTCTTCAAAGCTACCATGGCTTGGAAGCCATATGGCTATTACATTGAAAACTTTTTGGGGACCTACATTGTTAATGTTTCTTGAAAAGCATACTGATTTTTAGTCTTGTAATTCCCCATTTTTCTCTTGCAAATGTGCTTGGCTATTTTTCACAATTTGCAAGATAAAACCCTTTTTATGTGTTATGTATTTAGGGTTGTTTCTTCAAAACTACCATGGCTTGGAAGCCATATACTACATTGAGAGCTTTTTGGGGACCTACATTTGCTGATACTACTTGGTAGGCATGATTGAATCTTGTAATTCCCCATTTCTTTCTTGCAATTGTGTTTGTGATTTGTGACACAAGTAACAATCATGTCACATAAATGAAAAATTGTGTCACAGAGATGATGAGTGAAAGAAGAAGATGCCATTACTATGCAAGAGGGAAAACATGGCATGAAGAAGCTTTCAATGTTAGACACATGGTATTCAACAATGTTTCACATATTTTCTTTTCCATTGGACAACCCATTAAAAAATGCTACAAATGTGCACACTATAATTTTTATGTCTGCAAGATTAAGGTTAGTGCATGTGTGCTTGAAGCTTCCTTGTTAGAAACATGAAGTACTGTTGCCAAGATGTTTCTAAATTATTTTTTGGTAAGTGTTCAACTTCTTGCATTTGACAATTGCATCATATTGTAAACATATTATAGGCATTTCAACCCTATTAAACAAACTTCATTCTAAGGATTATATATTTGTTTTGCATTACAATATGTGGCCAAATTTATAGAAATGTTGGTTTCCTTGTTGTTCTCCTTCATGAAGTGGAATATTTGTTGCCAAAACACACATCTTTCCAAACTTGTGTAAACCTCGCCATTATTTGTAGGTGGTCAATATCTCAGCATGGAATTATCCATATTTTGTCTTTCAATGTGTTTGTTGTGGCCTTATTCACAAGCAATGTTGTATTATATAAGCTAAGTGAGGATACTTCACTCATAGGCTTTGAAATTTCTTGACTCCTTTATGAGGTAATTTTTTGCAAAGAACAAGTCCGAGTTGAACTTTTTGAACAAATTTAATCCATACTTTATAATGCACAACTACAATCATTGAAGTCTTTTTTAAAAAAAAATCTATTTTCATACTTGTGTGGAATTGATTCCGAGAAAGTATTTTATTTCAACAACTATGTTATTGATGCCACTAGGTGCAGTCATACTAACATGTACCAAAAGCAATTGTAACCATTGCTTAATTTTTTGAATTTTGGATTGTAAAAAAAATAAAAAATATTTTTTATAAAGTGTTATTGTGAATACATTATGTACATGTCATAAAAATTTGGAATCAATCTAATGAGTGAAAAATACATATAAGGACTTTTAACCTCTTGTAACCATTGTTTAAAAGTTGCATAAAAGCAGCTTAAAGCAATTTTGACACTAAAAGCACGATTTGAAAGTATTTTTCAATGACATATTTTTGGAATTTTTAAATATACACATTAACATAATAGTATTAAGAAAAATTTAAAAATTTTAAATTTTTTTTGAATCATGTATCAAAATGATTTAAAAAAGATTCTAAAAATAAAACAATGGTCTAAGGGGGCACATGCAATTCTTAATAGAGTGGTTGGACCCCACTATTGATATTGTTGTTCTTCTTCTCAATAATGTGTGCTTGGCTCGGTAGTGTTGATAGCCTTGTGAACCATGATCTCAAGATACAACATCTCAAGAAAGTTGTATTTTGAGATGTCAGAAAAGTTGTCATGGAGCATTTAGTGAAGCTCTATAGAGAGGCTGCATTGGGTTACAGGCTACCATATACAAAAATATGTGGTAATACATTACATTATCTATCATTTTGAATTTTTATTATTTTATTTTATTTTTTAAAAGAGGAAGATAAAATGCAAATAGAGTCATTACTTTTATTGTGAGATTTTTGAATTGACGTTAAATAACCTTGGATTAATCCAGAGCTTTTTTACCCGGTCACGGAGTTCTAGTATATTATGCAATACATTTCCATTTAATTTTGGAAGAAATTGTGTTATATGTATGGAACCTACATGAGTGCTTTGTTATTAAAAAAAACACTCTAGCCTTGGACTAATGGCTTGTTTTACTATGTTTGCACCCATTAGGGTTGCTTGAGGGGGACATTTCAAGTAGAGTTTGTGGTTATTACCCAATTCCAAACCCTTGAGGAAAGTCTCAGTTTTTCAAGCCTCTCTATTTTACTCATGAAAAATTGGTGGCAAATCATATTCTAACAAACTCCTTTGGATCCTGTTCTATGAATTCTATTTCACATTTATGAATGTAGGATTGTGAACGAAAAAGTTCTGGAAATTCATGTCATAAGTTCAGTGAGAATCACACCAGCAACCATCGATCCCATGCTGCAATCATTGCAACCTTCAAGTTATTACCAATACTACTGAAATGGAATCTGAAGAAGTTGTTGCTAGGCAACGAAGGATTCCAATACCTCTTCCTTTGGCTGAGTTATCAAAGGAACCCCACAATGGAGTGACACTGTTCAATGGATCACTCTAGCCTTTGTCTCCTCTACTTGACAATAGCACACAGGCCAATGGCACCTAGGCTTGCAAGTACTGAAGTCCTGGGTCCACAAGCAGCTTCTAGTGGCTTCAAGGAATATAAAAACTTGTTAGTCATCCAACAATACTGTGTGCTGGTGATGAGCTTAAGTAATCATAGATACAAGCTGTAGTGATACTTGCGCTGGATGTAAGTGCCAAAAATGCCCACCACTTGTCAGCCATTTTGGCATTACTAGTGTATATTTCACAAGCTCAGATTTATGTATTTCTTGTATGTTCTCACCACCAGCCTTTGAAACTGAGCAGGAGAATGCTCAAAAACTCAAGACAAAATTTCCTGAAACTGTACAGGGTGCAAGTGCGATGCTGGTACGTGGTGGGCAAAAACCCAAACCCCACAGGAGTCCTAGTTGGAGGCACTGTCACACACAAGGACATAGGACTGGTAGCCAGTTGACTATACTATGTACACCTTCATATTTGCACCTGGCAAATAATTGGTATGTCTCACATGTTTGGTTCTCAAAAACGTCAGAAATAACAGCAAACTCCGTATTTAGTGACCTTTGAGCCAGTGTGATAACCAACACTGACAGATATTTGTACACTTTCATGAATACAAATGCAGCAGTTCACTTATTTGCTTGAAATTTGCAAATGTACTTGAAAACTGATAAGAATGAGTGCTAGTAGTTTGATAGCCAACACCAATGTATTATTATTTACTGGAACTGAACATGTGCAAAATAGTCTAATATGCTAGTATAGAAACAACAAGAAGGTATAAGGTGGAATGGAACGAGGATTCTGTTGTTTCAAGCTTTGCACAATTATGCAATGACTCAAGTCTTTTCTTTTTCTTTTTTTGAAGAATGTTCAGAGTGACCATCACGCAATGGCTCAGCATGTTTGTTTCTTGGAGAGGGAAGCTTTTCGTCACTACCCAATGGGGTTATTGTATATATCCAATGTAATAATTATCCATGTCATGAGTTTTGTGAAAGCAATGGTTAAACAACTTTTCAGGGGTTATGGAAATGAGTCTGCTAATGCATACATAAATGGCTGAGTCCCAATTCCTTTGAATTGAAGGAAATTGAATGATTTGCATTTTCTGAGGTAGACTTTTGTGGATTTAGCAGCAATACATACCTACCAGGATTGAAAAGGCTTAAAAGTTGACATACAAAACAAGTGTTTTCAGCCAGAATATGCAGATGTTACTATTATATGCATGTCTCATGTCTCATGTGAATATTTCAGAATCTGCCAAATTTGGAATATTCAATAGTCAGTTTTATACCTTGTTCAAGAAAAGATTTGTAGCTAAAATGGCAAGCTTAAGTAGTCTCTCCTTTCTGAAGAGAAGTAATTACTCTTCCAACTCTATTGAAAAGAACGAGAGGTAACTTTGTTTAACAATAAAGGAAAGATTTCTGTTTCTTGTGCCATCTGTGGAATTGGTAGAATGACCAACTTCAATGTCAGAATGATTATTATTTCAAATTCTTCATTCCTAGAAGGGGAGCTTTTCAAGGCCCTCTTTTAATGTCCTTCAAAACAGCAAATTTGCTCTTAAATGTTCTCCATCTTATTTGTCTCCTCTCTGTGTTCCTCTTGTGTATTGTTCCCCTCTTCTTCTCTTTAGGTTTTGTTATCCTAACCAGCAGCACTGTGGCTAAAGCTTCCCATAATTATCTTCTAATGTGCACTACTAGCAGAAGCTGTGCTGATCGTATACAAGGTTGCAAGGAGAATTCAAGTCATTTATGGTGTGAGCCAGATCATCTTGTACCATTGTTTATTTGAACATGGTGAATTTGTAAAACTTTGAAGCACTGGAAAGACAATTCTGCTGCCCACAAGCAGGCAGAGGAAGTCTGTTGAATCAAGGAGATGATAGGATGTTGAATTGACTGCACTGAATCCACCAGGTCAGAAACTTGGTGTATCTTATGGATGACCATAGTACAATACAGTTCAACAAGTATGGCAGTAACCTAATTCAATTGGCTTGGTATTTTATTTCAGAAAATGAATGCGTAATCAATGGGAATGGGTTGACAATACAAGTGTGGTGTAAGTGTTGAAAGAATCTCGAGAAATCTTGCTATTGGACTCCCACAGAGTGAATATCACTGACATTGCAGTACATATCTCTGCTTTTTTCTCTTATGCAAATGCACTGTGAGTTCTCTCATGCTTGAGCCGCGCCTTCAAATATCACCTCCAGAGTTAGTCCTTCTAAGGTCGCTTTCTGAATACACTAGGATTCTGAGTATTACAACTTGAGGTTGCAACTAACATACTATACTTTAGGTCTCTGAATGCTATTTTTTCAAATCAAATGTCGTGAATGCAGGTAACTGCATTTCATACATTTACAACTTTTCGACTCTTCATGTGGCAATCTCACTGTTGACAAAATCTAAAAGGTTTCTAGCTGTGAAAAGAAATTGGGAAACCTGTGTGGTGTATAATTCTGTAACCTGGATAAAAATGTAGAAGAGGTTGAATGGTACTTCATGGATGATTTGTAGATGTCTGTCATTGTGTTGTGTCCATCTCCATGCTGCTTGAATTGGGTGACCACTTCGCAGAAAAACAAGTCATCAAGTCAATTGACTTTGATGAGGATGCCAGCAACCAGGCCAGACAAATCTTCAATTTTCTCACATCAAGATACTGTGATATGGAATCACAGAATCTTGCTATGTGTGTGAATGTCATCAGGGGCTCCTCTTCATTAGGGACAATATGATACCAGTGATCTGCATTTGAAAATCCACCAATCATTTGTCAGAAATATTCCAGAGAAAGCATCCAAGATCAAGTGAAAGCTTACCACATGTTTAGGATGATTTATGGTACTTTCAGGTACAGCCCATGCTTCACCATTCAACATTTTCCTGAGACCTACAGGCAGCCTCCAGCTCTCTAACCTAGGCTAGTTGAGCTAAGCTGTGTGCCTAGCAAATCCTCATGAGCAAACTACAGTTCCATCTGCTACTGGAGATGAAATGCCTTGTTTAAAAAGTGAACACAAGGCGAAGAAGAGAGCACTTGGGTACCTGAGGATGAACATGGGTAGACATTCAACCACAAAGAAATGTAAACACTGACGAGACAGAAGTGTACTACACATGAAGTCTTTGATTCTCTTCACCATTTCTGAATCAAAAGTCTCAGAGAACATACCTGGCCATTGACACATGGTAACTGTCATGGTAATTGATTGCATCCTTGTGGCATCCTTCTGGACAACAAGCTGAGCACTTTCCCCAGATCTGAAAGACTAGCTGGCCCAAGTTGCCTTTGCTGTACGTGAGGAGGAGGAGGAGGAGCGCTAGCATGACACTCCGCCATCGTTGTTTCAGCAGATACCTCTGGTTGTTGAAAACAAAAGGTAATAGGGACTTGGAATCCCAGTGCATATTACTGCAGCCCTAAAGCAGGTGCAGATAAATAGAAAAAATCAATGAAATGGGAAGATGGGTCACACAAAAGAGAGTGCACGTTCTCCCAAGTTATCCTCACAGAGGATTTGCACACAATAAAGGTAGCATTGAGAAACAAGGATGACTCTAAGAACAATAATACAATGTCTACTACACTGGCCATTGTACAGAGAGAAAGACGCACATGGGCATCCAATATTCTCAGAAGTGGTACCTGGCGCGGACTTCTCAAAGATTCTCATCAGGGAAGCAGTCAGAGGCTCTGAAGAGGAAGAAACAGATCGAATACATGCTTGAAATGCACCAGGAGGTATGAAAGAGAGCAACTGACCAGTTGAGATGCTGCTGCCATTGCTCCCACTAGAATCAGAAGCCTAAAGAGAGGAACGGAAGGAAGCCGGACCATGAAGATTTTGTCTAAATGGAGATGGAGATGCTCTTCGTCCACCAGAATTGGAAAGAAGTGAATCCTCCGCCTCCTCCTCATCCGGTTTCTTTGTATTCCTATCTCGGATCCTGGAAACGCTGAGCCACTCGCACTCCATCGTGATCTCCCTAAACTAGGAACATGTTGCTTCTTGTACACCTTATCACTGGAGAAGGGAAGGCCCGGCAATCTTGTCTCCGGAGGAAGTGCAAAATCGGCGGTCCGCACGAAGCCGAAAAGTGTCCGCAAGAATGGAAAAGTTGCTACTCCTTACGATTGGAGCAATCTCGTCTGCGGTGGAAGTGCAAGATCGGCAGGCTGAAGGAAGCCGAAAAGTATCCGCAAGAACCGAAAAGTTGCTTCTCCTTACGATTGGAGCTTTCTTCTGCTTCCGTGGCTGCACACACCTTTAGGCGACTATATTGAGTTCAAGAAACAGAATGGCATAAGCACCACAGTCCCTGCCGCTTGCAATCACGGCAACAGCAGCAGCACGCATCATCCACCAGCATCCGAGCACAAGCAGGAGGACGAAGAAAAACAAACAATCTAAATGTCTAAAAAAAAGCTGTCGAAGATGTATCCGAGAGCCCGCTACTACAAGCACCGCACCATCGCCAGCGAAATGGAAATTGACAGTAAATCGGACACAAACATTTGATGCAACACTTCTTCTTAGAGTTACCTGTGTCGGGACACCGGAGACGAGAAACTGCAAAGGGATAAGAAGAAGCAACAGAAGGAACCGTTCAGCAACAAGGAGAACTCTTCACGTGGACCGGCTGGTTTTGAGGCAGAGAACTGCGACAAAGACAAGAAGAAAAGAGGTACTACCTTAATGCTGGTGGTCCCCACCGCTCGTGCAAAACTGTGGCTGTGAATCATGACCCTGCGCGACAAAAAACAAACGAACGCAAAGCCGATCTGCGTCTTCCTCGCCGCCACTACTGACGCACCAATTATCGTAAGTAAACACTAAAGCGGCTCTTTCTTCACCAATAATCTTAGCTCCTCCAACAACTTAAACAAGGATAATAAAACTCCTTACAGATTCTGCAGTCCAGGGAGATGCCCATAAGCAAATCTTCTTGATGATCTCTCCTTTTATCTTAACACGAAACTTGCAAACAAATTCCACGATTGCCTTGAAATCTTAAGAAAGAATCCAGTGATCCAACAACAACAACAACAACAACAACAACAACAACTGCGAATGTGGAATACATAAGCACACTTAATAATAAGCACAATGTGGAATACATAATCACTTACTTCAAAGATATGTCCACTGCAAGGTCCGGCAAATCAGCTTCGGTGCTTCTGTTTCCTGATGATCGCTTCTGCTTCTTCGTGATGACGACGACGACGGCGATGATGATGGAACGTGCGCTCCAAACTCTAGGACAAGAATCATGAACAACAAAACCATCTCTGATTTTGAAAGCTATGATAACATGATGTCAGGAGAGCGTTGTGTTTTTGTGACGAGTCTACCTGTGACAGCACTATTATGCCTAATAGACGCCGTAATAAACTCACACAAACAGACAAAAATTACTCAAGACATCAGGTGATGATCTTCTTAAGCTTTTGAAGCTTTGCATTTCACAGCAGCCACAGCGATATTACTTGCACTGTAGGTCTCCAAGCCCTTTGATTGTTTGTTTGTTTGCTTTCAGTGTACAAAACATTATTGACATCATCTTCTCAAGCCTTTTGACGCTTTTTGGAGCTTTTGAAGTTTTGGATTGCAGCAATTATGTTGCACTTGGATTATGAATTTGTTACTCGTTGGTTTTTATGAGCGCTTGCCATAGCCTCAAATTTCGAGCTTAATTATTGAGGCAGAGAAATGAAACATCATCATCATCATCATCTTTTGAAGCTTTTGGAAGCTTTAAATGAAGTCTTCCATCGTAAGCTTTGCTCAAGGCTTTTGCTGGAGGCCTTTTCAAGGCTTTTTTTCAAGGCCTTTCCCTGTTCGGTAATGCCCTGGCCCGAGGCCGGTTGCACCGCATAAAGCCACTAGTTTTTTGAATTAAAGAAAAAAAAACAAATTCATGTGATACCCGGTGGGTACCATCTGAGTGCCTGAATGAGGCCCTCCTAGGTATCACGAGAGAAAAAAGAAAAGAAATGACACTTTTCAAAACACTGGGCTTCATGAAAAAGAAAAGAAAAGAGGCACTGGGCTTCATGAAAAAGAAAAGAAAAGAGGCACTGGGCTTCATGAAAAAGAAAAGAAAAGAGGCACTGGGCTTCATGAAAGAACTCACATGGTCGTATATCATACCAGTTTATTGACCTTTGAGAACAGCGGTTATCAACTCTCAGAACCACCCTGACACCCAGCAAGGGTTTTGTGCAGTTTCTAAAAAACTGCCCAGCAATGCCAGAACTGAAAAAACCAGTGTTAGGAGGATATCAGAAATGGCACCAAACCCCCGCCAGTTATCCGGGTGGCTATTTAATCCCATAACGGCCATACTCAAACAATCGACTCTGATATATGTGGCTGCAATTCTCAACTAAATAAATAAAAGAACTACGGTGTGGCTAACATTATTTGCTAGTTCTTCCCTGAAAACCGCCAGTTCCTTGAGACTTTGCAACAGAAGGAACCGGCGGTTCTATTTTTGGGACCTTGTTACAAATCACCAAACCTGCCCATTCTTTAACTAAAAAATTCCAGAAAAACTGAAACTGGTGGTTAGTCACAAAATCAAATACCTGCCGCAGGCTACACAACACTGGTAAAAACCAAAAACCGGTGACAAGCTTCTCTTTGTATTATTCACAGGCTTGAAATTGCCCACTACTAGGGGTGTAGGCAGGGTTTTTTTCTCCTACAAAATTTTGTTGTTTTTTTATAAATTTTTGGGAATTTTCTGGATTTTTTTTTTCTTAGTGTTGGAAAATTGACTATATTTTCTATTTTTTCAGGAAATTTCGCCAAAATTTCAATACCAAATTTTTAAAAAAAAACCCTGGGGGTAGAAAAGTATTACACCAATTCTCCAACTCAGCTGGGGGCAGCATTTTTATATTTTTTTTTCCAATTTTGTGATGTTGCTCAAGTGGCAAATCACAGTCATCCATAAGTATATTTAGCCAAATGTGGCGATATTCAAAATATGAAAGTAGAACATCTTTAAGCACCCTGTCACAAGCCAGGCAATTATGACGATTTTATTTTATTTTTTCAAAAAACAGGGCATTTTAGACAGAATATTCCTTTTAAAAAAAACAGAAATCGGCAATATGGCAAAAATTCGCCCACAGAAAAAAAAATCTCTAAGCCTGCCAGGAAACTAATATCCTACTCAGTTTTTATTTTTTCAGAACTTTATTTGCTGACAAAATGTATTTCATGGCAAACCTCTGACAAAATGTCTCTTTGCATTCACATAGCAATCACCACATGGTAATTACTAATTACCACGTGCAATTGCCCACCACTCGGGGGCGGGGGGGTAGAAGGGTAATCCAGAAACCATAGATTATCCTGCTCAGAGAGAAAATTACATGTAGTAAATATCTCGCTCAGCTTTAATTGAGAACTTCATTTCAGGCTATTATTTCACCCACATTTCAGTTCAAGACTTCCATTTAAGGAAATGTTCCTCCCTCAACAGAGTTTCTTTTTCCAATTTTGTGATGTAGCCCAAGGTGGGATGGATATCATCTGGAAAGTGATTTAGCCAAATTTGGCCACATGTACTAATGTGTAAGTAGGAAAAAAATCAAATCCTTTCTATATTTTTGGCTACCTACTACTGGAACTAATAATAAAAATCTGACAATTGCTAGAATTTTTCTTTTGAAATCTGGCAAATTTGGGCTCCTTTTTTTTAATGGAAAATCCTCAGACTCTGCCCTCCGTTCCCAGGTCATAATGTCCTGACAACAGAGGCCTTTTCCATGTCCATAATTTGAATCCACAAAGTCGAAGGCACTTTACAGATATCATAAGATGGCTATGATACGTTAAGAAGAAGATTATGTACTCTGTAAGGTACTTGAAAATTATGTGCAAACTTGATGGACTAAATTTACTTATTATTGTTTTTATTTTGTCTTGCCCCACTATTATGCTCAGCAATTGCAAAGAAAACCAATATAAGTTACATACACTAGGTATATAAGAAATAAAGTATATTGGGAAGGCGCTGGGGAAAAGGCCTAGTCCTTTTTTCATTGGAATGGTGGAAGGTCCCCCATGTGAATAGGCCCCTTCAGTTGACAAAAGCATCTTTTGTGCAGGGAGGTGCTTTCAAAATAAATAAATAAATAAATAAAACCTTGAAGTGCTTTACATGGAGGGTAAGGCCCTAGTGTGGGCCATGCTTTCATATTAAGGCCGACTTTACACTAGGAGTCAGGGCTGAAAATTCTTGGGGCCAACTTTGAGCATTTTTGGGTTGCAAATTGGCCCCAAGTTACTACTAAATGCTAGAACATTGACATCAGGATATTAATAAATGCTTGAACATTGACCCCAAGGGTTGCCAATTGGCCTCTCAAATTTGATGGGATCCTTTTTTCAGCCTTGGGGGCCAATACAAGGCCATAAAGTTCAGCATTTTATTAGTATTTGGGGCAGATTGAATATTTTTTTTCTCTATTTCAGACTTGACTCCTTGAGTAAAGCCCTTGGGGCTGATTTCAACTTTTGCACCAATAGGAATGCTGGATTTGGGTTGAACATTGGGCCCTGACTCCTAGTGTAAAGCAGGCCGAAGAGGTTAAATAGGTCAAAATATTCCCAAAACGTTTATAAGAGTTGAACTCTAGAGCAAGATTTTCCAACCTTATCTCAATGCCTTATGATGATGAACCCTGTAGCACTTGATTGAATGGACAAAAAAACTGTACAAGATAACACATTAGACAAATGGAAAGCTACAAAGGCAAAACAGAGATAAAGGAAACCTCAGCCCTCTTCATCATGTTACTAGTTCCTAGTTCCCTACCTAATAGCAACTAAGATACAATGGGAGAAAAACTGGTGGGTGGATCTGCAAGGATGGATGATGAGGAGGACTCAGGTGTCAGACTGAAATGGTTGTCTCACTTCTTTAAGGCCATTTGAACCAAACACCCACCATGATGGTTAGTAGGTAAGTAATGCCTATTGGGTTGTTAGTAGGTAGTTAAAATATAGCAAACAGAGCTGACCACTGTGGTTGGCTAGTGAACTGGAACCCACTGCAAAAGTGTTTCTTTCTTTGTTGGCTATGGTCAGGCCTTTTGAACTTTTTCAGAATTTCCCAAACTTTGTTGGCACATGTAGATATGCAAAAACTCATCCACTTGATTCTGCAACATAATTAGTGGACTTTCCAACACCCTTGAGAGAAGGGCCATTTTCAGTGTGGGGGTGGGTATTTGATTTTTAAAAAAAATAATAATTGGGTCTGAAGCTTAGAAAAAATTAAATTCCAAGAACTACACAACTAAGTATAGATAACTAAATTATCAAAATTTTAACTAATTATTAACTAATGGTAACTAATGGTCCAGTTAACTAAATATTTCAAAATTTTAGGAACATCCTCGGCTTGGTTTTACAAACCCAGAGTTGGACGGGTACAGGGCAAGAGTGAGGGTTTGGATATTATCGTAGTTGGGTATGCATCAGTTGTTTAGCATAACCTAAGAGGGTATATAACAAGTGTATTTTTGGGTTCTTTTGGTTGTTTCATAACACCCTAAATGGGTATACAAGTTTGCTTGTAGATTTTTTGAGGTTCTTTGATAGAACCCCAGCTAGGTCTATTAAGTATATTCTTAGGTTCTTTGAGGTTTTTTTTTGAAAAATGACATGTTAGACCTAGGTCTTTTACAAACAATAGTTCTTCAAATTGAAGGCACAATAACTTGTACTAAGAAAGCTAATCCATCATAAATGGTATCATGGTGCAGCTTCAAATCCATGGATCAAATTCTTCAAACCTAAAGCTTCTTCCAAACCTAATACAAATTATAACTAACAACTACCAACCTAGTGAATCAAAATATACTTTTCAGCAATATTGGTTAATGGGCTTGAACTCTTCCTTTCCATGTTCCAAATTCCATCCTTAGGACTCACATCCTCACACATTAGAACAACAACTAACAATAAAAAGGCATTATGTCACATTGACACAAGGACAATAGCAACTCAAGTCTAAAGCCCCATATCTAACAAACAAAACACAAAGACAAAATGTAGAAGACCAATCAAAAAAACCACACATATGACACTAAAGACAAAGACAAAAAAACAAACTTGAACAACTAAAAAAATGTCACAAATGACATTGAAGACACAAAGATAGAAGGTAGACTTGACAACTTTACCAACAAAAAAATAATGCATATAATGTCACACAAGATAAAGAAGAAAAGGTAGAACACCAACCAAAAAAATTGCATGTAATTACACAATGACACAAAAGACACTAGAAAAAAAATTTAAAAATACCATGCAACTAACAAGACATGTATACAAAAAGCAATAGACCAACCAAGAAAGAATGCCCCACACATAACACACAAAACACAAAGAATAGGGAAAACACCCATATATGACACAAAATTTACATATAACACAAAAGATGGACATATGACATAAAAGACACACCGTACAACCACCATACACATGAAGACCGACATAAGACAAAAAGATATCCAACAAACAAAAGACTCAAAGCACAAAAAATGGATTCAAAATTTATCAGCCCAAACTCACATATTCATATTTAAACAAGTTTGTACCTTGTACTTCTAGCAAAAAAACTCTAGGCCAACTTGGAATCATATGCATGGAAGAATTTTATTCCCTAAAACCTAACATAAAGTTCATTTCATCATTTTCAATTTTCTAGTTTTACACTAGACTGCAATTTGTGTCATATGCAACAATATACATATCTGTCATCACTGTCCATTAGAATCATCAAAATAATCATTAAATGCATCACACCAATTTTAAATATTGTGAATTAAAATCTTTCCAAATTTCTTCACACTTCACTTCATGTTTAAATTCAACATCCAATTCCTTTTTCAAATCCAACTTGTTTCACATGTAAGTGCAAGATTATAAAATTTGGGGCACCCAACCCATGGATCATATGGCCAATTCTTGAACATAAAGGTCATATTTTTTGTTTGAAGAAAACATTTGCAAAATGTTGTGTTAATTCTATCAATCAAATACATCTTTTATGTTTCAATTTGACTAGTTGGAATGCTAAGGATTTGTGTTGTCAACACAACAACTATCAAAAACTTGTGCACTTTTGTGTGCCACCAAGTCAAAGCACATTTGCAATTGTTTACATCAACCAAATATTATTGGTAACCATACAACTCTCTTTCAACATCAATGATTATTGACAAGTTGTACACCTCCATGAACAATGGCAATAACAATTGATCTTATGCAACAACTATACTTGGTACATTCTCACAACATACATAAATGTTGATTAAACGCATAGATTTAAATATGGGATCCAACAGCAGTGCCAACATATTGTGACCTTTCATTTTTTTAATTAAAAAAGAAAGCAAAGGGTTCAAGACATCCAAAACCTAATAGTTCATGTGACAAACAAGTTCTTCCAACTCCTAATTAAAAACAACAACCTCCAAGTCCAAACTATCTTGCACAATCACAAATGCAAGGTCTTGACAAAAGCCACAATGTGTAAAGATGATGAAGTGCAAGGCATCTCCAAGGATCCAATGCTCTTGACTTTGTTTTAAAACATAATCAATGACAATGGGGGACAAAATTTTGGATATTGCTTCACAAGTTGCCTAGGTCCTTGGAGAAGTTATGCAATTTTGTAGTGGCACATTTTGTCAATTATAACATATATAGAACAATATCACTTTGAAATGCCAACACATACTAGAATAACAAAACTTGACTTGCAAACTTGCAAGTTTGAAAATGAAGAACCCATGGGTTAAAAATAAGATGTAGAAAACAAGTATACAATGCAAACAATTCATTAAAATTAAATAAGCATAAGATGGGGTGTAGTCATGATACAAGGAGCCAAGGACTAAGCTGAATGCAATATAATCTTACACCGTCCTAACTTTCAAAACTCATTGAAAATTTTCTAATGATTGGAATATAATGAAATTAAGTGCATATTATTTTTATACCTCTAAATTTGCATCTTAATGTTTTTAATATAATTATAAGATGTTTCATTGGTCATAAAATGAATTGCAAACAATGCATAATTAGATGTTGAATGGGAATTGAAACTTTGATCTTTTATCTTATGTAAATTTAAACCAATAATTCTAAACATTTATTGATGGCCATATATTAATGATTATGAAGGCCTAGTAGTGATAAAATTTTGAATATACCTTGTAATATGGTTATCCACTATAAATTTTTTTAAAAGTATTTGAACATGTTTTTGACCACTAAAATTACATAATTTGAAAAACTTTTTCCAAGAAAAAATGTTTTTTGTCATGTAAGAAAGGGCAAGGGTGCATTTCCATGAAGATTGGATGTGTTATGTGGGATTATTTGTTTTTTTTATGAATATGAAATGTTATATTTAGAATGATGTTGAAAAATGTCATTCTTGATAAACTTGATATATAATATATCATTGAGGGTTTTAAACATAAATAAATTTTTAAAATGTTGAGATGTTTACTTTTGTTGAAATGCACACATTTGATTTATCTATAGAATTATCATTCAATAAATACATTTAATTACACATGATTTGAAAATTTATGGAAACATAGATGGATTAGACTTTTGAAGTTGACATTATCATCTTACAACAAGCCCCAATCAAAATATGTAAACCATGTTTCAAATGTGATAAATCCTAGTCCTTTCAAAACATTTGGGCCTTGTACTAGGTGCCTCCTTTGATTGTGAATGTACTTGATGGGTAATAACAAATCACAAACCTAGTCTCCACAAGTGTGTTCAATTCTTTAGGCCTTGATCCAAAATATATGCAAGCTCTTTCCCATGCTTGCCTCCCCATGCCAAGATTTTTCGACCAAGTAATACATTTTTGGATCTCAACTTGTACTCCTTTCACAAATGCATAGGTTAATCCTTGAACCACTTTTTCATCTTTAATTACATATTAATAAACCTAAAATAAAACATGTCCAAAACAAGACCCATGAAATGACTTCAACATGGCCAAACCTTACACAAAACCATGGAGGGAAAATTTGTGGCACAAGATTGTAAATTTGCCCCCTTGTCCTTCACATATGCAATGATTTTATTATTGGGGGAAATTTTGTTAAGAAACATTTACAATTAATTGGGAGCCATGGTTGCACCATTAGTTTCAATTGTTTCAAACAAATCAATTGTCACATGTTTGGGTGTTTAATTGCTACATAGGAAATTGACAACCATAGCAAACATGTCATGTGGCCCTACAAACATCCACACATCAAAAATACATGTGGCAAACAAACATGTGGCTAGTGTATATTACATGTATGTAACCACTTGGTCATTTCCACCAAGGTAGCCATAACATCTTCCGTGAATACTTTCTTTGATGGGAAGATGACCCTTATGCATAACTTGTAAGCCATTCAATGCAATTAGATAGATTTGACCATCTTCATTCCAACAAAAAACCTGTATTAACATACAACACTACATCTTCCCATAATACAATATGTGTTTTGTTGTTTTTTTGAAATTTGGAACTAGTAAAGAGAAAAACCCAGAGATTACACTTGGGGCAACATGTGAGCATTTAGTGGTTGGTCCACACTTAAGTGTAGCTTTAGCTATTGGGTGTAATCATAATCCAACAAGCCAAAAAAGGTGTTAGATCGTAAAGAAAAACAATCAAAATTGGATATATATATTTATGATTTTCCATTTAAAGCCATGGTAATCATGGCAAGTTATTACATTTTTATTCATATGAATGTTAAGGAATTCAAATCAAAAATTCATTTGATGAAATTTTAAGTTTAAGTTTTGATTTAAACCTCTAAAAGTGAATAACAACGCATCAGACAAGGGTCAATTTTGCAAAGGACTCATATAATAAAAACACATTTGATGAGAAGAAAATTAAGAGGATAAAGACCTATTAACCACATTAAAAAAACACTCATACCCTAAAATATGTGGAATTCTAAAACTTTAAAAATTCAAAGAACTTTTCAAAATTGATTAAAAATTTTAGAACTTCAAAAGTCCTTTGCCACACATAATGGGGTAAAATGTACATGATGTGTTAAAAAAAATTGTATTTTATGATATAAAAAACATAAAAATGTAAAAAAATTATGAATTGAAATTATTATCATTTTAAAAAACAAAACACTGAATTTACAAGGAATTGAGACATTTTCAAAAATTCATATGTATTAAAAAATGATGAAAAAAAAGAGTTATGTACTTGAATAACTATAAGCATTTATTACAACATGTTGCAAAAAAATTGTTCCACAATTCATTCATATGAAAAAGGTTTTTTTGGGAAAAAATACTTACATTCCTTTTTTATAGTAATCATGCTAGTTCATTGTATCCCATTTGCACCCTATTAACCTTTTTTACATACCTTTTCAACAAGGCATTGTGCTTCACTTCCAAAAAAATTCATAACAATTATGTTATTGGATTTATGGTAAACAATGAACCCCTTTTGGCATCTAGTACACAAGGCAATGTACAATTACATGTTTTGTAGCCTTTTTAGCCTCACCTTCGATATTGTTGTTTGCAGGATTTACAAGAATTCTTTGGGGTTAAGACCATGGACATTAAAAACTTGTAAACCAACCAAATAATTTGGAGAATCCATGCAAGTTAAGAAGGAAAAGGTGAGGTGAAAAACTAACAAACAAAGCATTTCAAAAACTTTCAACAAGTTTAAAAACTTGAAAGAAGGTTTGATGAACATGTTACAACAAATTGGTCATTTGACAAAGATTTTGGCGAATGCAACAATAAATTGTTCATCCAATGAAACTTTTGGTGATTACAAGTGAAGAAATGAACATGACTAAAAAAATAGGGCATTGATGAAACTTTTGATGACCTTGAAAAGCTTGAAGGTTGAATGTGACACAACAAAAGATGTGGATAGAAATTCATCATTCAATGAAACTTTCAACAAGTGCTACAACAAATTGTTCAATCAATGAAACTTTTGGTGAATGCAAATGAAGGAATGAACACAACAAAAAAATTAGAGCATTGACAAAGCTTTTGATGAACTTGAAAAGCTTGAAGGTTGAGTGTGACACAACAAAAGATATGAAAGGAAATTGGTTACTTGGGTGGAAATCATGGTCAAAGGAGCTAAGGACACCAAGGTAAAAGTCCTTTCCCAAGGACTGCACATGACATGTGTCATTTTTACATTGGTTTATAATTTATAATTTTGTATTTCAAATACCCCATTTAACACTGCATTTTAGATACAAATACATTTTGACTACAAATTGATTTTATATCATTTATATTACGCATTCATGCCCTTTATCACACACATATATATGAACAAGTTTTGTTAAAGTCACATTTTCAAAATCCATAATTTTCAAGGTCAAAAACACTTTTGAGGCAAATGTGTTCAAATGGGTTGTAAAAACAATTTTCATCGGTTCAAATCTTTTTTCCCTTCTAATAATCAATGTTAAAATCCTCTCCAATTTTCAAAAGGAATGGTGCACATTTGGTAGAAAATAAAGATGTTTGAGTGCTTTGAAATTGCAAAAAAAAAAATTGATTTGTGTCAAGCTTTGAGCATGTAAACTTTGCAATTAATGAAAAGTATTCCAAAAATAATTGTGAGAATCCAAACTATTATGTTTCCCTTGTGATCTTTCAAACATACATAAATGTAATTTTAAGGAGTGTCCACTCACTTTGGTGGTTCCTTTGACTACGATTTTACTCACTTGATGAAACTTTTGCTGAGTGTTATAGCAAATTGCTCATTTGTTGAAACTTTTGATGAATGCAAGTTAAGGAATGAGTGCCACAAAAATAATTAAGGCATTGATAAAACTTTTGGAGACTTCAAGAAGCTTGAAGGGTGAATGTGACATGACAACAAAAGGTATGGAAACTCTTGACAACTTTGACAACTTGAAAGAAAGAATTCACAACATGCATTTCAACGTGCACTTTTTAAGCATAAAGCTTACACACAAATCTTTTTGGCAAGCTTGAAAGTAGCATATGCACATAAAATCTTTTAACAACCTCAAGAGTGTTTGAAAGCTTGAAAAAAAGGAGAATTAAAGAAAGCATACAATACAAAGGAAGCTTTCTAAACTTTAAACCAAACATGCAAGGCGAGTGTAATATAAAAGAACTCACTTTCATTAACTCCAATGGTGTTCACACTTTCCATGGATTCCAACAATCTTCTACCACCACCAAATTTTGAGCATTGCTTCTTTCTTGCATTGATATGACATGGCCATAACAATGTTCATTCATTTCCAAATCATTCAAGAGAAAAAGGAATTCATGTTCCATGTCATTTAAAGTTCTAAACTCTCGACTGTTCTATGTGCTATGTGTTGCTTTTCCTAAATCCTCCATTAGAAACCCACCCATTCTGAGTATGAACCAATGTTGGGTGGTTTTCATTTTTTTGTGACAACCGTTGGTTCCAATTTTTAGGACCATTTGAAAGAACCTATCAAGTTCTCAAAAAATGAAACACATTTGGAATTTAAAAACCATTTAAGGTTTTAGATTTTTTTAAAAAAAAAAATCTAGCCAATTTTCAATTGAGGCAATTTTCATAAATTTTTGAACTAGTGGTTTTCAAAGACAATTTATTAGAACTTGGTTATAATGTAGGATTACAAATTCAAGATAGTAATAGTTGTGATTGTTTGTAACTCTAGAAACACCTTTTGGTGATCGTCTTTTCCTAATGTATTTGAACTTTGAACTTACATCACTATGATGTATATTCTTTCGTCATCTCATGTGTGTCTCACGCATGCTTGTATATAGGTCTTAATGACTGATTTAATATGGTATCAGAGCTTGATCACTATGTGTAATCAATTCAATACTATGTTTTGATCATTACAATCAAGAAAACCAAAAAGAAAAAATCTAGCATTTCATAGGAAAATAATTGAATTATAAACGGATAATTTAATTATATGTAAAATGTCAAGAAAAATTGACATTACAAATATTCCTAAATTTGATGGATCATACTTCCATATTTGGAAGCATAGATTAACACTATTATTTGAAAATGAGAAACTCTAGAATTTGGTTGAAAGAACTAAATTTAAACCTATCCCACCCACAACAACTCAAAGGAATGTTGAGGTTCAACCATTGCCATATACTGGAGTGGGAAGTCTTCTTCATTGGGAAGGAAGGGATACCTTGAGTCTCACAATTCTAAATAACATTGTTGATAACTCTGTAATATCACACATTCAATCTTTTAATTCAACCCATGGTGCTTGGGTTGAATTGAAAAAAATACTTGAATTTAAAGATGTTGTAACTAAAGTGTTCCTCGAAGATAAATTACATATAATCAAAATGAAGGATAATGATAGTGTCATAAAGCATATTCATACATTTAAAACATTATTGAAATAATTATCCATAGCCGGATCTCCAATTGCTAATGATGAAGCAATCCTCTCATTGATGAGAAGCATGCCGATAGGATATAAAACATTTATAAACAATGAGGTGACAACCAAATTTAACACTTTCATCTTTAATCACAAGATTTGATACAAGAAGAAACATTAATGGAAATTGTTAATGCAACATATGATTGTCCAACTACCTTATTTACAACAAAGAAATTCTATAAGAAAAAGTTGAAAGACAATATGTTTAGGAAGGTGAAGCATCTTCTAGTAAACACACATTTGGAAACAAGAAAAGAATTAAATTTTTCCATTATAAAAATAAAGGACATATGATTAAAGATTGTAAGATAAGAACTGTAGTTGAATAGCTATAACCAAACAAGCAAATGTTGTTGAAAAAAATGAAAAGCTATATGTAGTTGCATTGAGTGTTAAAGTAGATAAAAATTCTACTTGGTATGTCAATATCGGTGCCACTCAACACATGTCTTTTGACAAAAAGTCATTCATATCATATGAAGAATGGATAAGGGACATGTAGTTTATCTAGGTGATAATTCTACACAAGATATACATGGTCAAGGAAAGGTCACCATTAAACTAAATAATGATGACATAAGAGAAATTACTATTGTGTTATTTGTTCCCGGACTTAAAAAAATCTATTTTCTACTAAATAATTTGTAGTAGCAAGGGGTCAAATCAATATAAAAGTAAAAGGTACAATAGACAATGATTTGTATAAACATGGTGTTATGATTTTTAAAAATGTCACAATACCTTTTGCTTTGCCAATCACTACCAACTTCACAAATGCCGAACTATGGCACCATACGTTGGGTCATATCAATGATAGAAGAATGCAACAACTACAAAATATCTCCACATGATTAGGTGCATTTGATGTTAAGAAATTTCACATGTGCAAAGATTGCATAATAGGAAAACAATATTGTCAAAGCTTTCCCAACGATGGAGGTAGCAAAACATCTACATTTTGAGCATAATGCATTTAGACATTTGTGGTCCTTTGAATGCATGTACTCATTCAAAATCCAGATATTTTATCACATTCATTGATGATGTATTTCGATATACAATAATTTATTTGTTTAATTTTAAATATGAAATCTTTGATAAATTCAAACATTACAAAGTATGTGGATTGTCTATTGTTACAAGCAATAGTTTGTCCCTAATTACGGACATTGAAAATACATTGGCACAAACATTTGAAATGACATTATTAAATGATATCCATTTCCTCCTTGGAAATCAAATTGTTAGAAATTGTGTTAAAGGTTTACATATTCTTCTCTCAATCTAAGTACTTCATAGGACTACTGAAGTGATACAAATGGAATCCATCAATCACATTTTCACACCACTAGAAGCAAGCCTCAAATTGACTAAAGATGATTGCCCCACAATTGAAACAAAACATTTTTTGATGGAAGCAATTCCATATTCACAAGTTGTTGGCAGCTTAATGCATGTTGTCATTTATTCAAGACCTAACTACTCTTATTCAATTGGATGGACCTTGTTTAATTTCTAAGTGATCTTGGAGAAATTCATTGGAAAGTTGTCAAATGTGTTTTTTAATACATCAATTCCACTTTACACAAATGCATTAAATACCAAAAATGTGAGTTTGGTGGTATTTTAATTAGTTATTCAAATGTTGATTACGGTGATGATATCAACACTTGTTGTTTCACTTCAAGTTATTACTTCATCCTTGTAGGAGGAGTTGTGGCATGGGCAAGTAAAAAGCAATGTGTTATAACAATCTCTAACACCGAGTTTGAATACATGGCATTATCAAAAGTTGCAACAAAAGCAATTTGGCTCAAGAAACTACTTGAAGACTTGGGTTTTGTTTAGAAGAACCCTACCACACTTTTTGGAAACAATCAAAGTTCCTTTGCTTTGGTAGCAAATCCAAAATTCCATGATAGAAGCAAACACAAAGAAATACAATATTAGCATTTTATAAAAAAACAAGTTCAAAACCACTTGATTAAACTTCAATATATTCCCATAAAAAATATGGTAGTTGATATATTCAGTAAAAGTTTGAATAAACCTAAACATGAACATTGCATGAAAATGATTGGACTTGAATAAGTTTCACAATTCTACCGATAAATCAACAATCGATTTGAGACACACAACTTGGAAAGTGTTGAGCATGTAAATCATTACATAGCTTGAAACATCGATCCAATAGAAAGTGACAAAACCTTAATTCGCTTTGGAAAGAAACAATGAAAAAACCTTATTTTGTATGGAGCTCGTATATGCAATCCTACAAGAAGAGTATTAGAACTTGGTTATAATGTAGGATTACATATTCAATATAGTAATAGTTGTGATTGTTTGTAACTTTAGAGACACCTCTTTGTGCTCATTCATTCCTCATGTATTTGAACCTTGAACTTGCATCACTATGATCTATTATTCTTTTTTCATTTCATGTGTGTTTCATGCATGCTTGTATATAGGTCTTAGTGACTGATTTAATATAATTTTCACAACCCTATTATCAAAAAAAAAACCTAATAATTTTTTTAATTTAAAAAATATGAAATTCTGCCTAAAGCTTAAACCTAAAGCCTAACTGAATTGCAACATTTGTTTTTTTCCATACCCTTCCATGTTTTCATTGAGCTAGTTTTCACCCCAATGAAAACTAGTAGTCAGGTTTTCATAATGGGTATCACTATTAATGATCCCCATAGGCTTTCATTTTGAAAACTAGTTTGAAATCCATTAAGATTCTCACCCAAAAAATGAAAACCACACAACACTGTTGTGAACCCAAGGATTAAACTAGTTGTTATTAAAATACCCGTTTACATATTTGATTTCAGGTCATTTGTGGTTACAAGTATTTAAAATATGCCAATGCTAGGTATAGGGGGTGGGCTCAAGCAGGTCTATAGATATTGAAGTACCTAAATATGAGGTGGGTGTTGGTTGTGTGACAAAAAGATATGAATTTAGGGTTTTAGTGTGAAAGGGGTGTTCATTGTCATTGTCTTGGCATTGGAAACTACTTTCTATCTTGTCATATTGTCATGCACATGAGCACATTTGATGGGGAGGTTTTTTGAGCTATTAAGAAGATGCGAAAAATTAGGGATCAATGAGATATGTTTTTTCTTTTTTGGTGTGGTGGAAAATGGTGCAAGTGATAGAGTTGGATAGGGGTGCAAGACTACAAAAGGTGTTGAGATTTCTAAGCTAAACATGTTTTGTTATTTATTTTGAATTACCAATGCTTTTGTGTGTAGACTTAGTGTGTAAATTGTGTTGTTCAATGTGATTGTGATTGGGATGAATGCCCATAAGATGCAGTTGACATTTTGTTGCTTCCAAAAATTCTGGTGCATTGGAGTTCAAAATAGAATATCAATTCTTAGTGAATCTTCAAAAGCAGATGATGGAAGGGATGAGAGGCTCTAGAGGATTAACTAGCTGGTCAGTTCAATTGTGGAATTCAACACTCAAATTTAATATATTTGAATCAAGCCTTAGACAGATGATGGATCAGAACACTCTAAATCCCCTCTATGTGGCTATCTTGGTCACTTGGTTGTGGATTTTTACAAATTGACTCAAAAACATTCAATTTCCAAGTTGGAACCTAATCAAGGTTTGAACAAGCTATGATCCCTTCATTGGTAGAACTTCAAACAATATCCAAGAAAATACCCAACCTTCCCATGAAGAAATAACTATGCGGAGCTCCCAATATCAAGGTATTCCACCATCCCCAACAAAAATAACTACTCGGAGTTCCTAGTATCAACATTGCATAGGGTTGCTATGATTTTGATTGTTGTATGAATATTCATAGTCAAGGTTTATATTGAGATAAGTGTGGTGCATTATAGTTTGTGAGTTGATGACATGGTCTTTGTGAAACTTAGTGCGACTCTTCTTTTTGGCCACAGTTCTTTGTCGATTTCAACTCCAACGTATATAGATATATATATATACCTTATCAAATACCTGACAGGTTCTGCTTGCCAGACCTGATACCCGCCCACACTGGTCATTTTGCTTAAGAGCAGCTCCACCAGTGATATTTCTGGCATTCAAGATTAGTTTGCCTATTTACTTTTTTTTCCAACCCCACCCATAAAACTAAAACTGGGACTGCCAGGTGCTAGACTCCTAATAGCAACCCACATGAACCAATGAAACTATCTAGCCAAGCCAATCAAACAGTCTAAGGTGTAAGGCAGAGCACCTGGAGCAATCAAACTGTCTAGCCAATCAACAGCAGATGTTAAGCTCTGCAGTGCTTTTCAGCAGCCTGGGCGTTCTGTGAGCACTTTTCTTCATCCAAATTTCTTTTGCTGGGCCACATACTGAGCACTGGTGGAGATCCACTTGGTGGTAGTGCTCCCCATAATTGCTTTCCTTCGGTTTGTATCCTTGACCCTATAACAGGATATGCCAAGCAATTATGTTTTACAGGGTCTTGATGATGTTGATGAATTATGTAGTATGTATGTAAGGGGCCTGGTCAGGTCTGTTACACTTAGGAATGTGGCAAGCCTAGGGATTATGTGACCAGTCACCCAGTGCACCATCCATTGGAAACCTGTTATGACTCAGTTTTTAGACTAATCACAACTGAGTTTCCACCTTGGTTAACTCTCCTGTAAAACCTCCTAATTCCACCTCACACTAATTAGGCAAAAATACCTATTTAAGTAAGTATCATAAGTAAGGAATAAAAGTGGACATTAGTAGGTAACTTGGTAAGCCATTTGGTGGCTACTAGTAGGTACATACATGTGCATGGTTAGTACACAGAGTTAACCACTGTGGTTAGCTGGTGGTTAGCCGGGGGAGAGGAATAAAACAAAAAAGTGTTTTGTGTCCAGCTATCATCCATCCTGCATCATACACTGATGGGTACTGGTTCAGTCTGGCCCAACTGCAGTAACATGAGCATCCATTCATTCCCTTATGTGAGAATGGGTGCTGCCAGGGCATGCTCCAGAGCGTAACCGGTTATCCCCACCATTGATTCATGACATGTTCTCCACCATCTATTCAGGTTAAAACTGACCTCACCAACAGTGGAACCAGTCCCACCTATAGAAACAAGGGTTGTGTCACACAGTGGCCTTGCCATCGACATTGAAAAGTATCTTAAGGCAAAAGAAGAATTATGGAAACTCAAATATTTCACCACCCAAAAAAATCAATATAATCTTCAAAAAATCCTCTAAAAGAAACCAAAATCGTTCAAGATATTATAACTAATCACAAGTTTCAACACAAGCCAAAATATGATCTTTCTAAAATCCTCATATAGAAATAGACCTATTACCTAGGGGCCAAACTCCCTTAAGCTACTATACTCTATAATGAATCTAAACATAATATCCTTGCCTTGATAGGCAAAGCCAAAAACCTGAAAAAGTGCCTGAATAGGACATCCACACCAGTCAGGTACTAGGTAACCATACATTGTCAGTGGCATTCCTGGATATAATCTCCTAGTCTGCCTATGAATGGTGCAGTGGTGAGCAGCCAGACTAGCAGATTATCTCTGGGATGCTTGATAGAAATTAAGCAAAACTAGGTATTTAATTCATTGCATGTCATTTTCTCCACAACATATTTCTCCCCATTAATACAATCCAAATGATTTTTGGGCAATGTATTTCATTGAATCTGCGTACAATAATGAGCAATTCCTTGAAAACATTTGTCCTATTTGATGGAAATGGATACCCAAATGCACTTTAAAGAACTAGCTAACTAGACGGTTTAAGAATAGCTGAAGATTAATGTCTAGACATAAAGCACTTGGAAAAAAATTCTAATGTATTATGAATGCCCTTCCTAGCGAAGAAAAGTGATGTTAGGTCTACTACTTCATAGTGGAAGGGATCTAATAGTTTAAGATCGAGTTCAATTCCGTTTACATTAGACCTGAGTTCAATTCCATCAAACATTACAACTGACTAATAGTTGGTAGGTACAATAATACATTGGTACTTGATTTACCCTTGTTATAGGTTCACCTTTGAAATTGGGGTTTGGAACTTGGTAGGGCTCACAAGTGTTCTTATTGTGATTTTTTATGGCAAGAATTTCAGATTATGGTTATGAACATGAATAACAATCACTCTTTCTTAGTTCAATTAAAAGACAACATTTGGACCATCATCCATCCAAATGTATAACTCATTAAATCATGTGCACTAGGCTAGTGATAGATGGGATCCAATAAAGCTTCCAAGCACAAGAGCAATATTGATGTGTACCAAAATGCATAGAAATGGTAAAATAGATTAGATACAAACACATATCCTAATGCCTCACGTGATCAGACAAAAATTAAATAGTAAACTATACACATTGCTTTACTTTGATATTCAGCTAATTCATTTTAGTGAAAGTATTCTAAGTTTTTATAGTATTTAAGTGCATGCAATACCTAGTAAATGAGGATCCATCTTACCCATCAAAATGCTCTTGATCTTTCTCATTTTCTTCAGATTGCATCCTATTCCCATCATAAATACCAGATACTTCCTTATGTTCACAATTCTGAATTGCTCATTGTGTGATTTGAACATGGCCACTGTAACTTCAAAAATTTAGGACTTCTTTTTGTCAATGTATAACATCATGTCTTGCAGCCACATTGAACCAGCACACCATCCACTCAATGCCCGTTATTACTCAATTGTGGATGAACCTCAACTGGGTTAATATTTGGTTTCACCTTGGTAACCAATTCTGTAGTTAATTGGTCTCATATATAGGTAGATAGGTAGGAAAATACCTAATTACTAGGTAAGTAGTTGGTTTATACATAGGTAAGGGCTGTTTTTACTACCTACCTACTGACAAGCTGTGGCTATGCCTTGCATCTAAGAGCATCTCTACCCACAACAATATAATGGCATGACTCTGCATGAAGCTCAAGCTTTACATAATGTGATACAAACTTTTCAGTGTTTTTTGCCTGGGCTGACATTTAGGGGTTAACAGGTATTTAAGCCACATGTGGCCCATATATAAGAGAGAGACAGACAGAGTACCTAAATTGAGTCCTGGTGAAGAAAAACTTTTGAACTTTGTAGATGGCATGCAGAGTGATAGGTCCAGGGATTTGCACTACCACAAGCAGCATAAAATACAGCTTCAATTTCATGCACAATCATGGAATAGCATTATCCATAATACAATCACCATGATTGTGCCCACAATTGACCAACTAAATTTGCTGCATTCACAGTAAAGAGTCAACTATGTCAAAAGAACTAACTAGAAATGATTTCTTGACAATTACACATCAATTCCTGAAGAGGACATGGATAAACAGACATGCAGCATTTGCACTCTTATTCAACAGAAAAAAGTGGTTTTTTACACAATCAACATGTACAAAATACCTCATCAGAACTTGCCTAAGCATAACATTTCCCAAAAAGAGCTTTGGAAACAGTATTCAAGTTCCTGTAGAACCAGCCCACTAATCAGCTAACTACAGAGATGACAACAGTAACTACCGAGGGCAGGAAAAGAGTCTTGCCACATCTCACCATAGGCCCCAAATTTTGTTTTACTTATATATGTATCTGTATGCACATTGCAATTCATTGCCCAAACCAAGCATGAGGTCTCTTAACACAATTTGAGTTCTAAACACAATTTCCTAGGCTTCATGTTGCCATCACCACCCTCACAAACCTCCAGGATCTTCTGGCAGATATTTTAACTTCTGAGTTCATGGAGTTCATGGAAAGAACTGTTTTAAGTTTGGTTTTTAAGCTCAAAGGAAAATGCCAGTCCACATCATTAGAAAGAGCATTTGCTGGTGCTTTCTGTATGGGTTGGGAAGCTAAAAGGTTGCAACTTTCTACATACCAGTGCAGGTTGCTGCTTGCAGCCCTCCATTCGATAGTGAATGGACAGGGTATGTTCGGAACTGCAACCCACCATCAAAGCAGTAAGAATTTCCTTCAACAAATAGATACTACTTCCCAACACAAGGATCAACCACTGAGATGTAAAAAATGTGCAAAATTAAGATTATGAATACAAAAGAGCTGTAGGGGAATGATAAATCATTGGCACAGATGATAGTACTTTAGAGACTGACAGTTTAGAATCTGTAGGGCCTTGAAATAGAGTGTCCATTTGATGATGGAGTCTCATCGCCAAGATTGCTGTCATTGCCACCAAGGGAAGAAACTGAAGATCGATCTGTCCTAATGGGTCCAGGGGCGCCTTTGATGCTGGGGCTGTGCTGCGGGTAAGCCATGGGCTTGAATGGGCGCATTGTAGGACCACAGCTGCTGATCAGATCCTCAGAGATTGGAAATGAAAGGCGCTTTTTTGCAGTTGACCAACCATCTTTTTCTGGTGTTCCCGGGCGCTGCTTTGGGGTACTGTGAGACCGTGCTTTATTTCTTGCAGACTGTGTTGCCTGCATATAATTAGGAACAGCTGGCGAGCTTGCCAGGCTCTCATCATCACGGATTGATCCTGATGTGCTGTAACGGGTTCCAAATCGGGGGTTTGCAATTGGCATGCTGGGAGTAGATCTGGTTGTTGTCGAAATGGCACTCCCAGCTTCTTCAGGGTCCTCCCTTCGCACCCTGCTGCGAGGGCTTGCAGGTCGGACTGACTTGAAACTTGATGGTGCAGGGGACGGCGAAGCACCTTTGCTTGTTGTACGATGCACAGCAACAGAGCTTTGGTGGCTATGGCTGCGGCTATTTCCATTTGACAAACCAGAACTTGTGTGAGGCACAATGTGCATTCCCTGGTTTGGTACCCAACTTTCACTTCGGACAGGCCCAGAATGAGCCACAAGATTCTTTTGCTTGGCAAGTGAGTTTTTCTGCTTGGGTTCATGGTCACTCTCTCCCACAGGAGTTGCAAAGTTCCCATCTGTGCTCTTGACTGAGTAGCCATCAAACACATCCTTGGATGCAGAATTGTTGTCAAAGATACGATTTTCCCAAGGCCTTGCTGCCATCCACCGCTCCAGCCAGCTCCAGCCCCAGTGAGGTTTATCAGGCTCACAGTCTATGTACAACTGTGATGCCTCCTTGGGGGTAGCCCTCCAAAGCTGCTGTAAGATTTAACATGCACCCAAAGGTAAGAACTAAGAACTAATATGCCTTCTTTGCAATTGAAACAGGGGCTCTAAGGTGCAGGATAAAGGCCAAAGTAGCAGACTACACTGCTACTAGTGCAGTTGCACCATGCACAAACCTGATGAGAGAAGGCATAGGCTAAAGCTCTCTCCCTCTTCATTGCTGCCTCCTGTTTGTTGTGCAATTTGGCCTCAAGCTGTTGTGCACTTGCTTGGCTGTCATTCCACCCACCATCCTGCCAGCCATCCTGTGAAAAACAACAGAATGATGTGAAGAAGCCCAACCTTCAGGCCAGCAACCTAATTGGCCGTAAAGTCTTGATTTCTCTCATGCCTGATTGAACAATTGTTTTACACATTTGGGGAGCAAGTCATAAGATTTTAAAGGACTTAAAGCTTTGCTGATTTCACTGCAGAAAATCAGTCCCAATCACACTCAACAACTCTGAACTGTGCAACATAAGTATCTACCATAGATTTTCTTGGTTGAAGCTGCTGCCGACGCTGCCATAGCTGGCGTTGGACAGCTTGTCCTTCCTCTGACATACGTACACGACGAGCTCGAACGCGGGCCTGGACTCGAACCAGGGCTTGCATGCACCGAAGAGTGATAGTTGCTTGCCGTCGTACTGTGTGGCCCCGGACTAATGCCTGTAGCCTCACTAGACCTCGGAGGGCACGTAATGCTCGCCGTGCCTGCAGTGGATAGTAATATGAGAAGCTGCAAAGAAGACTCTGCCAGTAAGACCTAGGGTTGTAGCTATTTGAACATCTAGCCCTTATTGTTAGATACTGGGGTAGTCTGCCACACCATCAACCAGCTCGTACAAATTTTCATTCTGCACAGCTCAGGACTAAGAAACTCCAAAGATAGCTTTCACTTAGCAGGGATTTACTGAGTCAAACTTCTACATTTCCTACAGGCTTGCATATTTAGCAATTCCTCAAAAGATTCAACCAGATGAGAAGGTTAAAACTCCATACCAAATAACCTCGAAAAGAAGTTTGGATCCTAATGGCTGCCCAGTCCTCTGGGCTGATGTAAGTTGTTACTGCACACTGCTGAGTGGACTGGTGGAGAGCATTTGCCTTGTGACTAGGCCATGCTGTGGCCCCACCAACGTTGTAATCCTCATCCGTTTTCTTGTCCACCTGCACTTCCTTGTGATCTGTGTGAGAGGACTTGCCAAAGCTCCATCTTCGATTCCTGTTCTTTGGTTTTTCCTGTGCCATGCAAGCATTCACACAGATTCAACCATGATGCTTACCCTTTTGAGGCATTGTTCCTAAGGCTGGTATAGAACATCAAAACTTTGGTTAGAACAGCTACTTTTTCTAATACCTTTGAGTTCTTATCTGAAACGACACCTTTCATGGTCACATCATCCAAACCATACCACCATGACCTCACCTGAAATTGAAGCCAGAAAAAAAAATTTACCTTGTTCATGTTAAGTGAAATGCCAAATGTATGCATAATCAACTTCCTAAAGCTGTTTAGGTTAAGGTTGAGGACACTCACAGCAGCTACAGGAGGCATGTCCCCAAGCAAGTCCGGGTCCTTGGGCTCAGATTTATCATTGTCCTTGTCCTTTGATGGAGAGCGGAATGCTTTCTTAACAGCACTAAACCAATTCCCTTTCTTGCCCATTTTTCCTGCTCTGCAGAACATAACCAAGGTTGTAAAATATGATACACAAAAATACGCTCTACAAAAGAGAAGCTTACGGTTTGAACTCTCCCAACTGCATATGTCAGCTGCAGTCATATCCCACCTCTGTAGTTGAACAATAGTGCAAAATAGCAAATTGGTGAAGATGACAGCAATTTTGGTGTTACCCCAAGTATCAAAGTTGAATGTTCAAAGAGGCTGTTCTCTCAGCTAACGGCAAAAGTAAGTCTTCAGGCTGCTCACTTGGTCTTGTGCACAGCTGCAATGCTAAAAGAAACAGTGCTACTTGGGAAATAGGAGAAGAAAAATATATTTATATTACAAAGCAAAGAAGCCTCCTGAAGAACCCTTTGAATTTAACACAACAATGAGTGCAGTTGTAACCTAATGAGAGTCACTCAAAAGTGTCAGACCATCACCTCCATCACAAATAGCAGTGTCAAGCTGCCATGAAACAGAGGAAGACAACAGCAATCCTGTGTTCCAGATGAATGAGACGAGAAAAAAAGTTCAGAAACGTCTGTTCTCTCAGCTGACAGCACTAGTAATTCTCCAGGATCACTTTATCTTTGTCCATAGCCTCAACTCTAAAACCTCTTCAGTGTTTAGTTCACAAAATTCCTCAGTTAAAATTCTGGTCATAGCTTATCAGTGCTGGTTGGTAGAAGTAAGCTATGGCTTATAAATGAAGCATGAACCATGTTTGCACCTGGACATAAACAGAGAAATAAGATCTACCTTCTCAAGAAACCCAAAGAAATTTTCATTCTTCTAATGGAAGCTAATATATATCATAACCAAAAATCTAAGAGGTGGGTGTGTGGCAAGGCAATGACTAAGCATGTCCTTCTGAGCAATAGGGTGGTATGATGAGTTTGACAACATAGGATCACATACATTGTTCCACAGTTTCTGTCTTAGACAAGGCAGTGCCAGAACCACGCTGAGGTTGAGATTCCAGAAGTAGAACAGTGATGGGTCTGAGTCAAAGCAGTGCTGGAACCATGCTGAGGTTGAGGTTCTGGAAGTAGAACAGTGATGGGCAGACAGCTGAAGTTTCTCAGGCAGGATAGCAACAATGTACTCACTCATCAGTTCTAGTACTGATGCAAAAATGCAGGTGGGTACAGGCAGAAATGTACCTTGTGATAGTGTAGAAAGCCCAAGCAGGTGCAGGCTGAAATGCTCTGCTCTGCCAATATTACTACCTTCTTCCTGGTGACTTTTGTGGCCTGCAGAACACGTTCAAGAAGGCACTACCATGCCATAAAGGAACAAAAAAGATGTGAATTGACAGAAGCTGCACACATTCAAAGCAGGATCTGCTCTGAACCCCGATGCAAGCTGTTGATGAACGATAGCCTTTGCAATCTGTGGAAGGCAGATACAGTGGAAAACTCAGAAAACAGAAGCAAACTAGGAATACATCCTCTTGCAAAGAGAAGAAAGAAAAATACATAGATTGTTGCAATGCGTTTGAGGCGATTCTTGAGGTGAGAAGCGTAGTATTACAATTTACTTAGTTTCCTAAGCTCCATAGAAAAACTGTCGGGCACACATGTACTGCTGTTTGCAGATATACCTGGCGTGCTTCTGTCGCCTAAGCACGGAGTTTTGCCCCTAGACCAGTAGCTCTGTACGTGCAAAAGGCGACATTCGATAGCTGAGGAGCTCTATTACTACGAGAGACGTCACATGACCATTTCCTCCCTGCTGCTGGTGCGGAGGTTTTCTATCATCAAGGGAAAATGAGTGTAGAATGGAAGCTGGTCACTTACCGGAGCGAGGGTTTGTCGTATCGGAGCAGACGGCGCAATGTCACTGCTGGAAGTAGGAAACTGTCAGCGGACTCTCAATCGAACAGAACCGGGGTCGACGACTCCAAGGCATGTTGTAGGAGTGAGAGATCTCAGGGGGGAGTGATTTACCCCCCATCAACCCCCCCCCCCCTTACAGCACACAGAGCTTACGCCCTTCCGCTTGCAGCGACCGTCAGAAAAGGAACAACACCAGAACGAGACCAGCTGCTCTTTCAATGCCTGTACACACAACAACAACAGTGTAATAACAGTGAGAGAGCATTACACTCAGACCGGAGCTTAGACAGAACCACGAGCTTGCACTACAACTTCCAAGAGAGGGGGAAAACAGCACCGACAGACACAAGCTAAATAGAGAGGGGGAAAAGAAAAGAAAGAGAAAAGATGAAGCCTAGCAGCACACATCTTCCACCTGCAGCAGAAGAGGAACAAAACCGAAATACAACAACAACAACAACAACACGATGTGCATGCAAAAATGCTTACACTCCAACCGGTTACAGAACAATGAAGCTTTCTCCAAAGCTCCAAAGCAGCAGCAGAAAGTGCTAGAGAGATGGAAAAACCGAAAAAAGAAACACATAAAACAAAAACAAAAACAAAAACCACAAGATAGAAACAACCACAGTAATCGCACGCTTGTGTAAGAACAAGGAGGGGAAAAAGAAAGAAACAATAAAAAAGAAAAAGATACGGTGAGAAACTCACAATGTGAAGTAAAAATGCTCCTCTGCTCCCTCCCGAGTCTGTTTATTGTGGACACAAAATGCGAAGAGGGAAAAAGGAAATAGCAGAGCAGAAGGCGCTGTTCCGTTGCCGGTGGAGAAAGAGCAGAAAGGAACAAAAGAGCAGCGAGAGAAACACACATCCCAATAAGGGCGGCGTGGGGAGAGAGACGAAGCTGGGAACGTGGGAACGAGAGAACGTAGTCTGGGCACAAGGGAAAACTGCAATGTAGAGTAATTAATTAATTAATTAATCCTCCCCTCCTAAAAACGTTTTTAACCCTATCTTTTATATTTTATCATAGGGTCAGTTTCGTCATTAAATAATCTTTAAAAATAATGAAAACGAATTTTCGTGAAAATATGAAGCTGAGGTGTTGAAAATTATCATATTAATAAAATTAATAATAATTTCAAATTTATAAAAACGAATTAATCTGTTTTGTCCATGTGGAAATTCATCCTAGGCTATGGTATAGACATCCCTAGGGTTATAGTATTAGTGTACTAGGTAGGTAAGTACTGTGTAGTAGGTAATACCTTGGTGACTTCGGCACAAATTATATTATTTTGAAAATTTCAAAAATTTCAAAAAAATTTCAAATTTTTTAAAAGAAAACTATTACGCAAAGAAATTAGAATTTTTTGGGGGAATATTATTTTAAAATATTTTTCAAAATCAAATGATCAAAATCAATTAATTACCATTACCTGTCTCATTTTTAAATTGCTGGATTTGGTGGTTTGAATTTTTTTTTTTTCTTAATTATCTCGAGTGAGCTAACAGTTAAATGTTCCGAACAAGTTTTGGTCCGTTTCTCTGAGAATTTTAGAAGACCAACGGAAATGATCGAAATGAAACATTATTTTCAATGTTTAGTGTAATAAGGTTGTGTGTTATAAGGCTGAAATTGTTTTTTTTTTTTTTTTTTTTTTTTTTGG